>Ga0315281_10000365_pt1 | contig 62546 bp, 60 predicted proteins | sample YL17G07_0_MG_FD_204540 | JGI IMG/M metagenome (GOLD analysis project Ga0315281, IMG submission 204540) | Sediment microbial communities from Yellowstone Lake, YNP, Wyoming, USA - YL17G07_0 | ecosystem: Environmental > Aquatic > Freshwater > Lake > Sediment | place: USA: Wyoming | collected...
CAGGCGCAGGCCAACCAGCCGATCACCGTGTTCGGCGACGGCTCCCAGACGAGAAGCTTCTGCTACGTCGACGATCTCGTCCGCGGCCTCGTCGCGCTCGCGAAGAGCGGCGAGCACCTGCCCGTGAACATCGGCAACCCGCAGGAGCTCACGCTGCTCCAGCTCGCAGAGGCCGTCGTCGACGCGACGGGCTCGACGAGCGAGATCGTCTTCGAAGCGCTGCCCGTCGACGACCCGCAAGTCCGCCAGCCCGACATCACGCGCGCCCGGCAGCTGCTGGGTTGGGAGCCGCAGATCTCGCTCGAGGAAGGCCTGCGGCGCATGCTGCAGGCGCATGATCGGGAGTCGTCGAGTGTCTAGACGCTTCGCCCTGCTCGTGCCCCTCCTTGCCGGCCTCGCCGTGGTGGCGGCTGCGACCGCTTCTCCGACAAGGCACAGCGCGCCGGCGGCGAGAGCGTCGAGCCATCTGCTCGTCGGCATCAACGACGAGGCCGACACGCTGTACGGCAACCCGGCCACCGCGTTCGCGACGCTCAGATCGCTCCATACGCAGGTGTTGCGGGTGAATCTCTACTGGGGCGGGACGCCCTGGGCCGTCGCGCCGACGAGGCCGACGGACGCGACCGATCCCGGCGACCCCGCGTACCGGTGGTCGCTCTACGACCGCCTCGTCAAGTACGCGACCGACAGCAAGATCAAGATCGTCTTCTCGTTCCTGTTCACCCCCGGCTGGGCGAACGGCAACCAGGCGCGCACCGTCGCGCCGACGGACGCAAAGGACCTCGCTGACTTCGCCTACGCCGCGGCAGAGCGCTACAGCGGCCTCTGGATCCCGCCGCAGTGGCAGTGGAACGCGCCGCTCGGCATCGGCAACTCGCCGCTCCCGAAGGTGACGATGTGGACGGCCTGGAGCGAGCCGAACAACCCGCTCTGGCTGACGCCGCAGTACAAGCGTGTCGGCGGGACGTGGCGCGTGGAGAGCGCGTTCCAGTACGCGAAGATCTGCAACGCGGTCTACGACGGCGTGCACTCGCCGTACCTCGGGCCGCTTCCGGGAGAACAGGTCGCCTGCGGCGTCACAGGCCCGAAGGGCAACGACGCTCCGAAGTCGGACCGGCCGTCCGTCGATCCGCTCACGTTCCTCGCCGCTGCGCAGAAGTTCGGGATGAAGCAGTTCGACGTCTACGCACACCATCCGTACGTGGACAAGGGGAGCGAGGCGCCGAGCTACAAGCCCGCAGGCACGCACGCGCGCCGCATCCAGCTCGGGAACATCAACCTGCTGATCGACAAGGTGACGCAGCTCTACGGGCCGAAGCGCTTCTGGATCACGGAGTACGGCTACCAGACGAATCCGCCCGACACGACGATCTTCGGGATCAGCTGGGCGCAGCAGGCTCTCTACATGCAGCAGGCCTACGCGATGGCGCGGAAGAACCCGCGGATCGACATGATGCTCTGGTTCCTCGTCAAGGACGAGCCGAATCTCGGCGGCTGGCAGTCGGGCCTGGAGACGGTCACCGGGAAGAAGAAGCCCTCCTGGAACGTGTTCCTCTCGCTGCCGCGCGGCTAGCGAGCAACTCGCGGTAGAGCCGGTCGACGTCATCGACGAGCCGCTCGACCGCGTAGCGGCCGAGCACCCGTTCACGGCCGGCGGCGCCCATCCGCGCGCGCCGTTCCGGATCGGCGGCGAGCTCGGCCAGCCGGTCGCTGAGCGCGTCGGCGTCGCCGGCCTCGACGAGGAACCCGTCGACGCCGTCTCGGATCACGTCGGGGGTGCCGCCGACGCGTGTCGCCACCGCGGGCCGTCGCGCGGCGAGGGCCTCGATCACGCTCACGGGCGTGCCCTCGTTCGCCGAGGGGAGCAGCAGCGCGTCGATCGCGCTGTAGAAGCGCGCGACGTCCTCCTGGTAGCCGACGAAGAGGCAGCGCTTCACGACGCCCAGCTCGTGCGCGTAGCGCTCGAGGTGGTCGCGGTCGGGGCCGTCGCCGACGAGGCAGAGATAGGCGTCGACGCCGCGGTCGACGAGGCCGCGGAGCGCGCGCACGACGTCGTCGGTCCGCTTGACGGCGGTCATGCGGCCGACCCAGCCGACGATGAAGGCGTCCTGCCGGACGCCGAGCTGGCGGCGCGTCTCCGCCCGCACGTCGTCGCCGGCCTCGGTGCGCTCGTCGAGCTCGATCCCGAGCCGGATGACCGTGAACTTCGACGCCGGCGCGACGCGCAGCTTCACGAGATCGTCCCGAACCTCCGGGCTCACCGCGACCAATGCGGTCGTCACGCGCGCGAGCCAGCGCTCGAGCGTGCGGAAGCCGAGCGTCGTCAAGGGGTTGAAGTACCCGCGCAGCACGTGGCCGTGGAACGTGTGGACGACGATCGGCGGCCGCGCGCGTCCTGCCAACAGCGCCGCGATGCGCCCGACCGCGCCCGCCTTCGCGGTGTGCGTGTGCAGGATCGTCGGCCGTTCCTGCCTGATCAGCTGCGCGAGCCGCAGGATTGCCTGCGCGTCGCGCAACGGGCCGATCTCGCGGTGCAGCGCCGGCAGCGTCTCGATCCGCACGCCGCGAGTCTCCGAGACGGCGGCCATCGACTCCTCGCCGCGCGCGAGCGTTCCGGCGACGAGCGTCGTCTCGTAGCCCCGCTCTGCGAGCCCCGCCGTGAGGTATGCGACGTGCAGGGCCGGCCCCCCGACGTTCAGCCGCGCGATCACACGCAGGACCTTGATCGGCTCGGGTGCCGCGCGGTCCTCAGCCACGGAGGAACTCGACCGTGCGGCGCAGCCCTTCTTCGAGCCCGACCGCCGGCCGGTAGCCGAGGATGCGCTCGGCCTTGCCGAGATCGGCCCACGAGTCGCGGATGTCGCCGGCCCGCGGCGGCAGGTGCTCCTTCTCGACGGGCTTGCCGAGGATCGAGCCGATCGTGTCTGCGAGCAGGTTCACGCTCGCGGGCGAGCCCGCGGCGATGTTGAAGATCTCGCCGCTCGCACCCTCGGTCTCGCCGGCGCGGATCGTCGCGTCGACGACGTTGCCGACGTAGGTGAAGTCGCGCGACTGCTCGCCGTCGCCGTGGATCTGCACCGGCCGGCCCGCGTCGATCGCCGTCACGAAGAGCGGCACGACGGCCGCGTACTGCGAGAGCGGGCTCTGGCGCGGGCCGAAGACGTTGAAGTAGCGCAGCACGACCGACTCGAACGACTCGTAGACGCGCGAGAAGCTGACGCAGTACCGCTCCGCGGCGAGCTTCGCCACGCCGTACGGCGAGATCGGATCGGGCGGCGTGTCCTCGGTCGTCGGCAGCTCTCGGCTCGAGCCGTAGACGGACGTCGACGAGGAGAAGACGACCCGGCGGACGCCTTCGTCACGCGCGGCGAGCAGCACGTTGAGCGTGCCCTCGACGTTCACGGCGCTCGACGTCAGCGGATCCTGCACGGAGCGGGGAACCGAGCCGAGCGCGCCGAGGTGGTAGACGACCTCGGTCTTGCGGACGGCGTTGTGGACGCGCTCGTAGCTGCGCAGCTCGCCTTCCACGATCTCGACGTCGAGACCGTCGAGGTTGGCGCGGTTGCCGGTCGAGAAGTTGTCGAGCACGCGCACCTCGTCGCCGCGCTCGAGCAGCGCGCGCACGAGGTTCGAGCCGATGAACCCGCCGCCGCCGGTGACGACCACGCGCGCCATCAGGCGACCGCCTCGACGTGGTAGTTCGCGGTGAGCGAGCCCGGCACGGGCTCCCGCAGCAGCGGGATCGCACGGTCGAGCGCCTCGCCTGCCAGATTGAGCGCCGCGACGAGCGGTGCACCGAGCACGCGAACGTGGGCGCGCTTGAAGAGCAGGTCGGTGAGATGGGCCATGAGCATCGAGACGGTTGCGGCAGTGCCGGCGCCGGGCCGGACGGTGAGGGACGACCAGTCGCCATTGTCGCGGAAAAGCCGCTCGAGGCCGTCGTGGGTCCAGCGCCACAGGTCGTCGGGGTTGGGATGAAAGGGGTAGACCCCGTGCGTCGAGAGGAGGACGCGACCTCCGGGGCGCACGGCGCGGCGCAGCTCGCGTACCGCCGCCGCGGGATCCGGGACGTGCTCGAACACCTGGAGGCAGAGCACCACGTCGAAGCTCGCGTCGGCCACCGGCAGCGCGTCGATCGACCCGTGCAGGTCGGCGTGGGCATTCCCGGGCACGTCGAAGCCGACGATCTCCGCGGCGCCCGAGAGCAGTTGCTCGTACGGCCGGTCGCCGCAGCCGACGTCGAGCACGCGCAGGCCGGAGACGTCCTGCGCCGACAGCCAGCCCAGCAGCGGCTTGCGCACCGCGTACTGCACCGAGCAGAGGCTGGGATCGAGGCGGGTGCTCATTCAGTGCGCAGTCTCGTTGCTGCGAGGCCGAAGGCGAGCCAGGTCAGAGCGTCCAGCGGGATGCCGGCGACGAATCCCTGTGCGCTCCAGAGCCACACGAGTAGCCCGATCCACCCGAGCGCGACCAGCCCGGCGATGGACGCGCGGGTCCGGACGGCGAGCCACGCAGCCGCGGCGAACACCGCCGTCCAGAGGGCGAAGCCGACGACGCCGAGATCGGCGAGCGCCTGGATCCACACGTTCTGCACGCCGTAGCGGCGGTCCGGGGCGGCCGAGGGGAACGCGAGCGGCGACTCGTCCGGGAAGCGGCGGTGCGCGGCCGCCAGATGCGGCTCGAAGTTCGCCGGCTCGGACGAGCCCTCCCAACCGACGCCGAGCAGCGGGTTGTCCTTCCAGATCTCGTAGCCCAGCCAGACGAGCAGCGTGCGATGGGCGTACGTCTGGATCTTCGCCGGCGCCTTCTGCGCGCCGGGGGTCGCGCCGAGGAAGCGGGCGAACGCGTCGAGGTCGCTGCCGCGGATCGCGACCGCGCCGGCGAGCACGACGGCGCCGAGCGCGGCGACGGCGGCGAGGCGGCGCGGCGCGAGCTCGTGCCGCGCGAGCAGGACGGCGACGAGCGCGGCAAGGGCCGTGGCGAGACCGAGCACGGAGGCGATTGCACCCGCGACGATCATCCCGAGCACGCCGCTCACGAGCGCCGTCGCGGCGAGTGCGCGGCCGAGGCGGAGTCGCGGCGCGGCGAGCGCGACGATCCCGACGAGAAGCGCGGCTCCGGAGAGGGCGGCGAAGTCGGCTGACGAGAGAAACGACGCCTGCCGCCGCCCGACGGTGCCCGCGAGGAAGATGTCGACGCCGAAGAACTGCGCGATGCCGACGGCGGTCGCGCACGCGCTCCAGCCGGCGAGCGCCCAGAGCGGCGCGAGCACGTCTCCCACGCTGCGAAGCAAGAGCGGCACCGCCGGAGCGAGCAGTGCGTACTCCGCGAACTTCGCAGCGGTGACTCCGTGCGTGTGCCACGCATACGCGGGCTCGTGGAGGCGCCCGTGGACGACCTCGGCGACCGTCCAGGCCAGGAAGAGCGCTCCGGCGATCCACAGGAGACGACCGGGCCCGAGCGGTCGGAAGCCGTCGCGGACGCCGCGCACGATCGCGGCGACGACCACCGCGAGGACGGCGAAGTCCGACAGGTACGCGTTGATCGTCGTCGAGCCGAATCCGACGCCGAGGCCGGGCTGGTACGCGACGTGGAGGAAGAGGATGGGGATCGCCGCAGCGAGCACGAGCGCGCCCGGCGACACGAGACCCCGCTCGCTCCGCCCAGCGTTGGAGACAGAGCCGGCGGCCAAGGAGCGGGACTATACTGCGCTCGCCTGATGCCCCGGCTCATCGTTCGCCGATCGCTGACGGCCGTCGGCATCTACTCGTCCGTCGTCCTCGGCTTTCTCGGAACCGTGGTCGCGACCCGCGAGCTGCATTCGGCACGTCACTTCGGGGACTTCGCCACCGTCGTCTTCGCGACGGGCTTCCTCCAGTCGCTCTTCGACCTCACGGTGGAGGAAGCGCTCGTCAAGTACGGGTTCCGCTACATCGCGCGCGAGGAGTGGGGCCGCCTACGCCGCCTCTTCTCGAGCGCGCTGCGGGTCAAGCTCGCGGGATCGGCGGCGGGCGCGCTCGGCCTCGTCGTCTTTGCGCTGCTTGCGCCGGCTCGTCTCGAGACGCCGCTGCTCGTCGCCGCCTGCATCCCGCTCGGCTATTCGCTCGAGGGCCTCGCCGGCGCGGCGCTCTTCCTGCGCAGCCGCTACGACGTGCGTTCCCTCTTCCTCGCCTGGTCGATGGCGCTGCGGCTGGCCGGGATCGCGGTCGGGGCCCACTACGGGCTCACCTGGGCGATCGCCGGCATCCTGATCGCCCAAGTCGTGTCGGCTGCGTCTGTCGGCATTGCAGGCCGGTCGGCCCTCCACCGGTTCCCGCGGGTACCACCCGAGAAGCTCGGTGACGATCGGCGTTCGATCCGGTCGTTCGTGCTCCAGTCGAGCGTCGCCACCGGGGTGCTCTCGCTCCGCGGCGGCCTCGCGCCGCTCCTGCTCGGCGCCGTCACGGGCACGGCCCAGGTCGGACTCTTCAAGGTCGCGCAATCGCCGCAGGCCGGATTGCAGGCCCTCTCGGCGCCTGCCCGCATGGTGCTGCTCACCGAGCAGACGCGCGAGTGGGAGCGCGGGCGCCAGGGCGCCGTGCTCGCCGGTGTCCGGCGCTACAGCCTCGTCGCGTTCGGGCTGGCGGTCGTCGCCGTGCCGCCGCTCTACGTCTTCCTCCCCGACCTGATCCGCTGGATCAACGGACCGGAGTACGTCGGCGCGGCATCCGCCGGCCGCGTGCTGCTGCTCGCCGCGGCGGTGCAGCTCGTCGTCGGCTGGACGAAGTCGTTCCCGGTGACGATCGGCAAGCCGCAGCTACGCGTCTGGACGCACGGAGCCGAGACGATCGTGATCCTGCCGCTCGTCGTCGTGCTCGGCGCGCTGTGGGGCGCCACCGGTGCGGCCGTCGCCGTGCTCGCCGGCATGTGTGTGTTCGCCGCGATGTGGACGGTGATCTTCCTGCGTATCCGTCCGGAGGACATCGGGCCGCCGGCGCCCCTCGGCGAATCGGTCGCCGACGCGGAGGCCGAGGTCGGGATACTCGCCCGATGAGGGTCGTCGTCGTCTCCGGCATCTGGCCGCCCGACGTGGGCGGCCCGGCGAGTCACGCCCCCGACGTGGCCGGTTTCCTGCTGGAGCGCGGTCATGACGTCGAGGTGATCGTGACCGCGGGCACGCAGCCTCCGCAGCGGCCCTACCCGGTTCACTGGATATCACGGCGTCTTCCGAAGGGCGCGATCCATGTGGCGGGCGCGGTCGCTATCGCCCGCGCTGCACGCCGCGTCGATGTCGTCTACACGACCGGGATGTTCGCGCGGACCGCCGCAGCGTGCGCGATTGTCCGGCGGCCGTACGTCGTCAAGCTCACCGGCGACCCGGCGTTCGAGCGTGCGCGCTGGCGCGGCCACGCAGACGGTGACGTCGAGGCGTTTCAATACAACGGTAAGGGCGTTCAGAACGCGGTATTGCGCGGCGTGCGCGACATGACGCTGCGTCGCGCGGCGCACGTCGTTTGTCCGAGCGCGTTTCTGCGCGAACTTGCCGTTGCCTGGGGAGTCTCGCCGGAGCGCGTCTCCGTCCTCCCGAACCCGACGCCCCCGTTGCCTGAGCTTCGCGTCCGCGAGGATCTGCGCGCGGCGCTCGGGATCCGCGGGCCGACGCTTGCATTCGCAGGTCGATTCGGCCCGCAGAAGGCGCTCGACGTGGCCCTGGACGCGGTCGCGCGCGTGGACGGCATCTCCCTGCTCCTCGCCGGTGACGGCGAGGGCCGGGAGGAGCTCGAGACGCGAGCGGCATCGCTCGCCGATCGTGTTCGCTTCCTCGGCTCTCTGCCCCGCGGACAGGTTCTCGAGTTGTTCGCAGCAGCGGACGCGGTTCTGCTGTCGTCTGCGTGGGAGAACTTTCCCCACACGGTGGTCGAGGCCCTCGCGCTCGGGACGCCGGTGATCGCAACTGCGGTCGGCGGCGTCCCAGAGGTCGTGGAGGACGGCGTGAACGGCCTGCTCGTGCCGCCGAACGACGTCGGCGCGCTTGCAAAGGCGATCGATCGCTTCTTCGTCGATGACGAATTGCGCGATCGCCTGCGTGCCGCGGCCACGCGGTCGGTCGCGCGCTACGCGCCGGAGCAGGTGTTCGGCGAGCTCGAGCGGATCCTCGTGGCGGCCGTGGGGTGAGAGTCCTGATCGTCTCCGGGATCTGGCCGCCGGACGTCGGCGGGCCGGCGAGTCACGCACCCGAGGTGGCGGAGGCTCTCGCCGCCCGAGGTCATGTGGTGGAGGTCGTGACGACCGCTGCGGCGCCGCCTCCGGCGGGCCCGACGCCGGTGCGCTTCGTCTCACGCAGCCTGCCGCCCGGTCTCCGGCACGCGCGCGCCGTCGCTCTCATCGCTTCCCGCGCGCGAGGCGTCGATGTCGTCTATGCAACGAGCATGGTGGGCCGCAGCGTGATCGCGACCGCGCTGTCCCGTACGCCGCTCGTCGTCAAGGTCGCCGGCGATCCTGCATTCGAGCGAGCACGCCGCCGCGGTCTCTTCACCGGTGTGCTCGACGAGTTCCAGTCGGCGCGTCTCGGTCCGCGCGCCGAGGTGCTGCGCCGCTGGCGTACGTTCGCGATCGGCCGCGCGGCCCACGTCTTCTGTCCGAGCGAGTTCTTGCGCGCAATCGTGCTCTCGTGGGGTCTCCCGCCGGAACGCGTGTCGGTGCTCCCGAACGCAGTTCCGTCCATCCCCGATCTGCCGCCGAGGGCAGAACTGCGCAGATCGCTCGGGGTCGCGGGCCCGATGCTTGCGTTTGCCGGTCGGCTCACCGGCGCGAAGGCGCTTGGTGCCGCGTTCGAGGCGATCGAGCAGGTCGACGGCGTGACGCTGCTCGTGGCCGGGGAAGGAGAGGAGCGCGAAGCGCTCGAGGCGGAGGCCGGGAGCAGGGTTCGGTTTCTCGGCGCACTTCGGCGCGACCAGGTTCTGGAGCTGTTCGCGGCAGCGGACGCGGTCTTGCTCTCGTCCGTGTGGGAGAACTTCCCACACGCACTCGTCGAGGCTCTTGCGGTTGGCACGCCGGTGATCGCGACGCGCGTCGGCGGCGTGCCCGAGATCGTGGAGGACGGAATCAACGGCCTGCTCGTGCCTCCCTCCGATCCGGAGGCGCTCGCAGCGGCCGTGCGGCGTTTCTTCGCCGACGACGAGTTGCGGACACGACTCGCGGCCGCAGCGGAGGGCTCCGTCGCACGGTTCGCCCCGGACGTGGTCGTGGATAGGATCGAGGAGACCCTCGCTCGTGTGGCCCACACGGGCTCGTAACAGACTGTTACTAGGCTTGTCTGTATGAAGCCGCGAGTGCTGATCGTGGGGCGGACGCGCTACAGCCTGCCGCTGTCTCCGAGTCTGGCGCGCAAGTTTGATGCGCTCGAACGCGAGGTCGACGTGCACGTGCTGGCGTCAGCGGCGCCCGGATCGCAAGCGGGCGACGAGATGTTCTCGCTCGTCCCCGCGCTGAGGCCGAGGCGGCTCGATGGACTCGCGTTCTGGCTTGTGCTCCCCATTCGAATCGTCCGCCTCCTGCGCGAGCTTCGTCCCCACGCGGTCGTCTGCCAGACGGCGCACGAGGGCGCCGCAGCCTTGATCGCACGGGCGATTGCTCGGGTACCGGCCCGCATCGTCGTCGAGGTGCACGGCGACTGGCGTACGTCGACGCGGCTCTACGGCTCACCCGCTCGGCGGATGCTCGCGTGGTTCGGCGACGCCGCCGCCGCGGCGACGTTGCGCCGCGCGGACGCGGTCCGCGCCGTCTCGCCGTTCACGGCCGGGCTCGTGCGCGATCTTGGTGTCGCGCCGGCGGCGACCTTTCCCGCATACATGGACCTCGAGCCTTTCGTGGCCTCGGCGGCCCCGCTTGCCGCGGAGCCGCTCGCTCTTTTCATCGGCGTGCTCGAGGCATACAAGAACATCGACGGGCTCGCGGAGGCCTGGCGACTCGTAGCGCAGCGCCTCCCGAACGCGTCGCTGCGGATCGCGGGAAAGGGCGCACGCAGCGGCGTGGTCGAGTCGCTTGTGCGCGACCTCGGCGTTCGCTGGGATCGCGACCTGACATCGATCGAAGTCGCGGCCGCACTGGACGACGCCTGGGTGCTCGTCCTGCCGTCACGCTCCGAGGGCATGGGGCGGGTCATCGTCGAGGCGTTCTGCCGCGGGCGCGGCGTGATCGGTGCGCGTGCAGGCTCGATTCCCGATCTCGTCAGCGACGGCGTCTCCGGCGTGCTCGTCGATCCCGACGACCCGAAGGAGCTGGCAGACGCACTCGTTCGCGTGCTCTCGGACAGGGCGCTCGCCGTACGGCTCGGCCAAGGCGCCCAGGCAGCGGCCGAGCCGTGGCTGCAGACGCCCGAGCAATACGCGCGGCGGATGCGGGAGCTCGTCGGATGACGAAGCTCGTGTTCGTCACGCAGGCAGTGGATCCGGACGATCCCGTGCTCGCCGCGACCTTGCCGAAGATCCGCGCGCTGGCTGCGCTCGTCGACGAGGTGGTCGTGCTCGCCGACCGCGTCGTCGAGGGCGCGCTGCCCGCGAACTGCCGCGTGCACAGCTTCGGCGCTTCCTCCCAGGCACGCCGAGGTGCGCGCTACGTCGCGGCTCTGGCGCCGGAGCTCGCGGGCCGCCCGGTGGCCGTCGTCGCGCACATGGCGCCGATCTACGCGGTCCTCGCGGCGCCGCTCGCCCGCCCGCTGCGCGTCCCGCTGCTGCTCTGGTTCACACAGCAGGCCGGCGGCCGGCTCCTCGAGGTCGCCGAGCGCGTCGTCGACGTCGTGCTCACGGTCGACGAACGATCGGTGCCGCTGCGCTCCGGCAAGGTGCGCGCGATCGGGCACGGCATCGACGTCGCCGCGCTGCCGTGCGTCCCCGAGCGGCGGCCGCCGCTGCGACGCCTGCTTGGCCTCGGCCGGTACGCGCCGGTCAAGGGCTGGGAGACGGTGCTGCGCGCGCTGCCGGAGCTGCCGGAGGCGACCCTGACGCTGCGCGGGCCGATGCTGACCGGCGCCGACCGCGAGCACAGGCCGCGCCTCGAAGCGCTCGCCCGCGAGCTCGGGGTCGACGCGCGCGTGACCTTCGGCGACGCGGTCGCGTACGCCGAAGTGCCGCGCCTGTTCGGGTTGGCGGACGCACTCGTCAACGCCACGGCCGGCAACGCGGCGGACAAGGTCGTCTACGAGGCCGCCGCGGCATGCCTGCCCGTCTTCGCAGCCTCCCCCGTCTTCGACGGCCTGTTGCCCGAGCAGCTCCGCTTCCACGGCGACTACCCCGGGTCGCTCGCGGAGAAGATCCGCGGCTACGCGGGCGGGGGCGGCCCGGAGCTGCGCGCGCGCGTCGAGGCGGAGCACTCGGTCGAGCGCTGGGCGGAGCGCGTCCTGGAGGCGGCCGCATGAAGCCCCGCGTCCTCTTCGTCTCGCGCGAGCGGTTCAGGCTCCCGCTCGCGGGCGCGCAGAAGCGGAAGTGGGACGCCGTGGCCGCGGTCGTCGAGCATCGCGTGCTCGCTGCGGCTCCGGCCGGCTCCCCGACGAGCGACGCACGCTTTCATCTCGTCGGTCCTGCGCGCCCGCGCGCGCTCGACGGCGCCCTGTACTACCTGCTCCTGCCGTGGCGCATCGCGCGCGAGCTGCGCGACTTCCGCCCCGACGCAGCGCTCGTGCAGGGAGTGCACGAGACCGTGGCCTTTCTCGTGGCGCGCCGCCTCGCCCGCTCCCGTGCCAGGGTGATCCTCGACGTCCAGGGCGACTGGCACGAGACGACGCGGCTCTACGGCTCGCCGCTGCGACGCCTGCTCAATCCGGTGAACGACCTGCTCGCTCCCCTCGCCGTCCGCCGCGCGGACGCCGTCCGGACCGTCTCGACGCAGACGACCGGCCTCGTCGAGGCGCTCGGCGTGACGCCGGCCGCCGTGTTCCCGTCCTACGTCGACACCGAGGCGTTCCTCGAGCAGCCGCCGGCTTCGCTCCCCGAGCGTCCGCGCGCGGTGTTCGTCGGCGTGCTCGAGCGCTACAAGGCGTTCGACACGCTTGTCGAGGCGTGGCGGCTCGCGGCGCCGCAGGTGCCGCGGGCGGTGCTACAGCTCGTGGGCGAGGGGACGATGCGCGACCGCGCCGAGCGCCTCCTGGCCGACCTGCCGGCGCAGACGGAATGGTCGCCGCGGCTGACCGCGGAGGAGGTGTCGGCGGCGATGGACGCGTCGTGGCTCGTCTGCCTGCCCTCGCGCTCCGAAGGGCTGCCGCGCGTCGCGCTCGAAGCGGCGTGTCGCGGGCGCGCGATCGTCGGCGGCAACCGTGCCGGCATCCCCGACGTCGTGCAGCACGAGGAGAACGGCCTGCTCGTCGACCCGGACGACGCCGGCGCGCTCGCGGCGGCGCTCGTGAGGATCCTCTCCGACCGCGGCTTCGCCGAGCGGCTCGGCGCGTCCGCGAGGCGGACGGGCGAGGAGTGGGGCGTGACGCCCGCGGAGTACGGCGCGAAGGTCCTCGCGCTCGTCTCCAGGGTTCTCGCGGGCTAACCTGCCCCCGTGCGCGAGCAGATCAAGCAGCTGCTGAAGAACTCCGTCTACCGGGCGATCGGCGAGACGGCGAACGGCATCGGCGCTGTCAACGGCGAGGAGCGCACCCTCCGTGTGCTCATGTACCACAAGGTCAACGACCTGCCGGGCAACCGCATGTCGATGCCCGTCGCGACGTTCGACGCGCAGATGACCCAGCTGAAGAACTTCGGCTACACCGTCGTCGACCTCGAAGCGGTGATCGCTCACTACGTCGAAGGCCGGCCGCTGCCTCACGGGGCCGTGCTGATCACCTTCGACGACGGGTATCGGGACAATCTCGAGAACGCCGCTCCGATCCTGCACGAGCACGGCTACGCAGCGGTGCAGTTCGTGCCGCTCGCGTACGTCGGCGACCGCCAGCCGCTCCCGCACGAGGAGCACCTCGCGGCGAGCGGCGTGCTCAACCCGACGGTCGACTGGGACGAGCTCGGCGAGCTCGAGAAGCTCGGCGTGCGGATCGAGTCGCACGGCATCAGCCACCGCCCGCTCGCCGACCTCGAGATCGACGAGGCGGCCCGTGAGATCGCGATCTCGAAGCTCCGGCTCGAGGAGCGGCTCGGCCGGCCGGTTCGCGCGTTCTCCTACGTGAAGGGCTCGGAGGCGCACTACAAGCAGGTGCACCTGAGCCTCGTCCGCCAGGCGGGCTACGACGTCGCGTTCACCGCCGTGTCGGGCGCGAACTCGCCCGCGAGCGACCCGCTCGAGCTGCGGCGCTACAACGTCGAGCCGTACTCCGCACGCACGTTCGAGCTGGTGCTCGCCGGTGCGTGCGACCTGATCGCGGTGAAGGACACGGTCACCGGCACGCGTGCACGGCGCGTGTTCAACGCGGCGCTCGGCACGTCCTCGAAGTGATCGTCGAGCCCGCGCAGCGCGACGAGTTCCTCGCGCTGATGCAGGAGACGTACGGCGCCGCGATGTCGCCGGCCGAGTTCGACTGGTGGTTCGACCGCAACCCGGCGGGCGCACGGATCCTGAACGAGGCCCGCGACGACGACGGGACAGCGCTCGGCGCGCTCGCGATGTCGTGCTTCCGCATGAGCCGGGGTCTCGCGGCCTACGCCGTGCACGCGGTGACGACCCCGGCCGCCCGCGGCCGCGGCGTCTTCTCGACGCTCGAGCTGCACAACGAGCAGGAGGCGGCGCGTGCCGGCGCAGCGTGGGCGCTCGGCTTCACCAATCCCATGGCCGGCCCGATCCTCGTCGGCAGGCTCGGCTGGGAGGACGTGACCTTGCTGCGCATCTGGGTGCGCCCGAAGCGGCTGCGCAAGACGGCGCAGGGGCGGCTGCTCGAGGAGCCGGGCGTGGCGCCGTTCGACGAGCGTCACGCCGTGTCGTTCGACGCACACCACATCGTGCGCGACGCCGCGTATCTGACCTGGCGGTACGCGGACTGCCCGCGCCCATACGTCCGCATCGACGGCGACGGCGGCTGGGCGGTCGTCACGCACGCGGTCTGGCACGGCTACTCGTCGGCGGTCGTGTGCGACGCCGTCGGCCCGGAGAAGGCGCGGTTGCTCCGCCGCTGCATCGAGGCGGTCGACGCCGACCTCGCCGTGGCGATGGTGAATCCCGGCGAGGAGCGCTCCTACCTCGCGGCGGGCTTCGTCCCGACGCCGCGGACGATCCGCTTCATCGGCAAGCGGCTGACGAAGGACGCGCCGGCGCTGCCGAAGGAGCGCAAGGCGTGGCGCTTCAGCCTCGGCGACCTGGACTTCTTCTGATGCGCCGGCTGATCTTCGCGACGCAGAAGCTCGATCCGGGCGACCCGGTGCTCGCGGCGAGCGTCCCGATGGTGCGCGCGCTCGCGGCGCGCGTCGACGAGCTCGTCGTGCTCTGCGACTCCGCCGTGCCGGGTGTCGTGCCGGCGAACGTCACGGTACGCGAGTTCGGCGCGTCGACGCAGGCGCAGCGCGGCGCGAGGTTCGTCGCGGCCCTCGCGCGCGAGCTGCGGCCGCGGCCGCTCGGCGTCGTCGCGCACATGGTGCCGCTCTACGCCGTGCTCGCGGCCCCGCTCGTCCGGCCGCTCGGCGTGCCGCTCCTGCTCTGGTACACGCACTGGAAGGGGCACGCGGTCGTGCGCGTCGCAGAGAAGCTGTCCACGGCGGTGATCTCGGTCGACCGGCGCTCGTTTCCGCTCCCGTCCCGGAAGGTGCACGCGATCGGCCACGGCATCGACGTATCCGAGTTCCCGTGCGCGGAGCCGGTCGAAGAGGGAGGCGCGCTGCGCGCGCTCGTGCTCGGCCGGTATTCGCCGGCCAAGGGAATCGAGACGATCATCCGCGCCGCGGCGATCGCAGGCGTGCGCGTCGAGCTGCACGGATCCGCTGCCGGGTTCGAGGAGTACAAGCGGGGGCTCGAACGGCTCGCGCGCGATCTCGGTGCAGACGCCGAGCTGGGCGGGCCGGTCGCCCGCGCGGACATCCCGGCGCTCTTCGCGCGCAGCCATGTGCTGATCAACAACATGCGCGCCGGGGCTCCCGACAAGGTCGTGTACGAGGCGGCGGCCTCGTGCCTGCCGGTGCTCGTGTCCAACCCGGTCTTCGACGACCTGCTCCCCCCGGAGCTCCGCTTCGATCGCGACGACGCCGCGATGCTCGCCGAGCGGCTGCGCTCGCTTGATCGCCGCCGCCGCCCCGAGCTGCGCCACGTCGTCGTGGCGCGGCATTCCGTCGACCACTGGGCGGACGCCGTGCTGGCTACCGTGGAGCGGCGATGACCCGCGGGCCCGTCCTCCATCTACAGAAGGTCGCCGGCATCTCGGGCTCCGAGGCGCACCTGCTGTCGCTCCTGCCGCGGCTGCGCGAGCGCGGCTGGGACGTACGGTTCCTGATGCTGCACGAGGATGAGCCGGGCGCCTGGGAGTTCGCGAAGGCGCTCACCGCGCGCGGCGTGCCGATGGACGCCATCTCGCTGCGGGCCGACGTCGACCCGTTCGCCTTCCTGAAGCTCGTCGCCTATCTCGTGCGCACGCGGCCGGCGATCCTGCACACGCACCTCGTGCACGCCGACGCCTACGGCCTGCTCGCCGGAACCGTCGCCCGCGTCCCGCTCCGGTTCTCGACGAAGCACGGGTTCAACGAGTTCCGCGAGGCGCCGTACTTCGGTGTCGCCGACCGCGCGTTCGCGAGCCTCGCGCACGTGCACATCGCGATCTCGCGCGGCCTCGCGCGCTACCTCGAGGACGTCGAGGGGTTCGACGGCGAGAGCTTCGAGATCGTCCACTACGGCATCGAGCCGAACGGGGAGCCGAAGCCGTATGCCGATGCCGAGCCCCGGCTGCTCTGCGTCGGCCGCCTCATTCCGATCAAGGGGCACATCGTGCTTCTGCGCGCGTTCGCCGAGGCGAAGCGCGAGCTGCCGGAGCTCCGGCTGGACATCGCGGGCCGCGGGCCGCTCGAGCCGGCGTTGAAGGCGCTCGCGAAGGAGCTCGGAGTGGACGACTCGATCACCTTCCTCGGCCACGTCAACCCGGTGCAGGCGGCGATCGAGCGGTCGGCGGTCGTCGTCGTGCCGTCGATGGGCGAGGGCTTCGGGATGGTCGCGCTCGAGGCGATGGAGCGAGGGCGCCCCGTGATCGCTGCGGAGATCGGCGGCCTGGGCGAGCTCGTGCGCGACGGCGAGACGGGCGTGCTCGTGCCGGCGGGCGAGGCCGAGCCGCTGCGCGAGGCGATCGTCCGGGTCGCGGGCAACCTCGGGCTCGCACGGGAGATGGGCGCCGCGGGGCGTCGCCGGGCTCTTGCGCGCTTCCTGCAGACCACGTGCACCGAGCGCACCGAGTTGCTCTACGAAGACGCGCTCGCCCGCGAGGCATGACGCTCCCGGAGCCGTTGTTGGCGGTCGCTTGAAACGGCAGTCACCCGTCTCGATCGGTCACGGCTCGTGCCTGGCACCAGACGTGGCTGCCGGGGTCACGCGCGCAAGCCGGGCGCACCGTGGCATTACCCGACGCGCGCGACTCCTCCGATCGCTCCCGACCGTACCGCCCGCTCGACGGGCAGACGCGGCTCGAGCACGTCGACACCTTTTCTCGGACGAATATCAGAGCGACCGGTACAGCTCGACGGTTCGGTCGGCCATCCGCGCGACGGAGAACTCGCGCCGTGCGCGCTCGCGTCCCGCCTCGCCGAGCCGCGGCAGCTCGAGCGCCTTCGCGACACCGAGCGCGAGCGCCGACGGATCGTCGGGTCGCACCAGCACGCCGGTCTCACCGTCGACGACGAGCTCGGGCAGCGAGCTCACGCGCGACGCGACGACCGGCAGCCCGGCGAGCATCCCCTCGAGGACGCCGAGGCCGAACCCCTCCCAGCGCGCGGGGTGCACGAGGACCGTCGCTCGGCGGAGCCACGCAGCCACGTCCGGTACGCGCCCAGGCAGGAACACGCGATTCCCGACGCCGAGCTCCCGCGCAAGCTCTTCGAGCGTCGCGCGCTCGGGGCCCTCGCCGAGCACGACGAGCACGGAGTCCTCCGGCAGGAGCGGCAGCGCGCGGATCGCGACGTCGATCCCCTTCTGCTGCGTCAGGCGCGCGACCGAGAGCAGCACCCTGGCGTCCGCGGGCACGTCGTCGGGAGGATTGACGCCCCACGCCGCCGGCAGGTCGTCGAGCCCGTAGTGGATCGTCTCGACCTTCGCCGCGTCGACGCCCACGCGCTCCACCGTGAAGTCCCGCAGCGCGTCGGTGATTGCGATCACACGGTCGGCGAGCCGCGAGAGCCCGCGCTCGACGTGGCGGAACGGGCCGAGCCGGAATGGGTCGTCGTTGTGCTTCGTCGAGACGAGCCGCGCGCCGCGGAGCTTCGCCGCGACGCCGCCGTATACGTCGGCGTGCACGAGGTGCGTGTGCACGACGTCCGCGCGCGTCGCGCGGACGACGCGCGCGAGCAGCAGCGGGTCGACGTCCCGAGGGGCGGGGATGCGGATCGCGGGCACCTGCAACGCGCCGTAGAAGTCGTCCGCCTTCCAGCCGGGATCGTCCAGGCCGACGAAGACCGGCTCGATCCCGCGTCCGGCGAGCGCGGGCAAAAGCGCGAGCAGATGCCGCTCGGAGCCGCCGATGCCCCGCATCCGGTGCAGGTGCAGCACCCTCACGCCCTGCGCTCCCGTACCCAGGTCGCGAGGCGTGCGAGTGCGGCCGCTGCGAGCAGCGCGAGGAGGAAGTCCCACGCCACGCGGTACCGCGTGGCGCCGACGAAGAACGCGGCGCACGCGGTCTGGTAGGCGAGCAGCAGCAGCGCGAGCGCGACGAACGCACGCGGCGCGACGAAGAGCCCGGCGGCGGCGAGCACGTAGAGAACGATCATGTAAGCGGGCTCGACGACGCGTCGCCCGATGTCGAGGCGGGTCCCGGCGCCCGGCCGCCCCGACGTCTCGAAGACGCTGGGCTGCCAGAGCAGCTGCATCGAGAGTGCGGCAAGCCGTGCCTTGTCGCCGGGATGGTGCTTCACGTATTCGACGGCGAGGTGCTGGAAGAAGCGCATCTGTCGGCACTCGTCCGGGTAGAAGCGGTAACCGAGATCGTGGCGCCCCTTCTCGGCGTAGTACGCCCACGCTTCCTCGGGGGTGTAGAAGTTGTGGTCGCCCTTCAGCCGCGGATACGGGCGCTGCACGTCGTCGATCCACCGCCCCGACGAGAGCAGGCCGTACGTTTGCCAGTTGTTCGCCTTCCAGAGAGCGCGGCCGTCGGTCGTGAGCGCCCAGCACCCGACCGTCCCCCTGTTGCGCACGACCCACGGCGCGATTGCGACGGCGGCGCCGGCGAGCACGAGCGCGGCGACCACCGCGGTCGACCGCGCGCGCGGCAGGCGCCACGCGAGGTAAAGCGCGCACAGGACAGGGATGAAGACGAGTCGCGTATTGCCGAGCATCGCTGCGCCGGTGACGACACCCAGCAGCAGGACGAGACGCTTCGACGGCCGCTCCGCCACGGCGAGCGTCAACAGCACGAGCGCCGCGGCGCAGACCTGGTCCACGATCTCGCGGTTGACGTGCACGTCGTGCCACGCGAGGTACGGGTTCAACGTCGCGATCGCCGCCGCCGCGAGACCGGCACGCGGCCCGAGCACCCTGCGGCCGATCTCGTAGACGAGCAGCGCGGCCACGACGGCGAGCGCGATCTGCGCGAGCCCGATCGAGAGCCAGCTGCGCCCGAAGATCCAGTAGACGGAGATGAGGAACCAGCCGTAGAGAGGCTGGGTATAGGCAGAGGGCTCGCCCGGGATGAAGCCGAACGTCCCGTGCTGCACGAACGTCTGCGCGAACGTGTCGCTCTTCTCCGTGAACGCCGCGGTGATCGAGCCGCGCTCGTGGAACAGGATGGCGAGCCGCGGCACGACGCAGGCCGCCGCGACGGCGACGTACGGGACGCGGCGGCTCACGGGCCCGCGACCGGGAGGGCGAGCTGCGCGCCGGCCTCGACGTGCGTCCGCTGCCACAGCTCGAGCATGACGAGCGTCCAGAGCCGATGGCCGTGGTCGGCCCGCTCCGACGCGTGCTCGTCGAGCAGCCGCTCGAGCGCGCCGGCCCGGAACCAGCCGCGCGAGCGCGCGTTGCCGCCGAGGAGCAGCTCGCGGGCGAGCGGCTGCAGCTCGCCGCGGAACCAGTGCGCGAGCGGGACTGCGAACCCGGTCTTGCCGCGGCCTGCGACGGGCGGCGGCAACTCGCCCGCGAAGGCGCGGCGCAGCGCCACCTTGCCCTCGCGGCCGCGGAACTTCAGCGAGTCCGGCAGCGAGAGCCCGAGCTCGACCACGCGATGGTCGAGGAGCGGCGAGCGCAGCTCGAGGGAGTGCGCCATCGACGCGATGTCCGACTTCGGCAGCAGGTCGCCGGGCAGGTAGGTGGCGAGGTCGAGGAGTTGTAGGCCCGCGATCCCCGCCGCCGGCGCAGGGCCGAGGAGGAAGCCCGGCGAGGTCAGCGCGCCGATCTCCGCTCTCGCGTCGTCGGTCCACAGCTCCGCGCGCTGCGCGAGCGTGAACACCTGCATCAAGCGCCCGTAGCGCTCGGCGCGCGGTGCCGCCGCGGCCTCGAGGAAGCGGGCCGCGCGGAACGCCGGCGAGCGCCGCTCGCGCCGTCCGGCGGGCAGCGCACGCAGGAGGCGCGCGCCGGCGGCCGCCGCAGGTGCGGGCACCCGGTCGGCGAGCCCCATCGCCGCGTAGCGCTCGTAGCCGGCGAACGACTCGTCGCCGCCGTCGCCGACGAGCGCGACGGTGACCTCGCGCCGCGCCGCCTCGCAGATCAGGAAGAGGGGCAGGGCCGCCTCGTCGCCGAGCGGCTCGTCGAACGCGGCCGCGAGGCGCGGGAGCGTCGCCGCAGCGTCGGGCTCCACCACGATCTCCTCGTGCCGGGTGCCGTACCGCTCCGCGACGGCGCGCGCATACGGTCGCTCGTCGTACCGCTCGTCGGCGAACCCGACGGTGAAGGTGCGCACCGGGTCGGGCGACGCCTGCGCCGTCAGCGCCACGACCACCGCCGAGTCGATTCCGCCGGAGAGCAACGCGCCGAGCGGGACGTCGGACGCGAGCCGCTTCCGGACGGCGGCGGTCACCTCCTCGCGCACCCGTTCGAGCCACGCGCCGTCGGAGAGCGTCTCGTGCGAGCGCACCGGCTCCCAGTAGCGCTCGATCCGCTCGGATAAGCCTTCGGCCACGAGCAGCGAGCCCGGCGGCAGCCGCTGCACGCCGCGCAGGCCGGTCCGCGTCCCAGGGACGTACTGGAGCGCGAGGTAGGCGTCGAGGGCGGCGAGGTCGGGCTCGCGGCTCAGGGCCGGCAGCGCGAGCAGTGCCTTCAGCTCGGATCCGAAGGCGAGCGTTCCGTCGCCGAGCCGCGTCCAGAGGAGCGGCTTCTTGCCGAGCCGGTCGCGCGCGAGCACGAGCCGACCGCGCGGCGCGTCCCACAGGGCGATCGCGAACATCCCTTCCAGGTGCTCGACGAAGCTCGGCCCGTACTCCTCGTACAGGTGCGGAATCACCGGCGTGTCGCCCCGGCCGCGGACCTCGTGCCCGCGTTCGGCGAGCTCTGCGCGCAGCGCGGGGAAGTTGTAGAGCTCGCCGTTGAAGACGGCGACGACGTCACCGGTCTCGTTCGCGACGGGCTGGTAGCCGAGCTCGGGGTCGAGCACGACCAGCCGCTGGTGGCCGAGCACGCACGGGCCGAACGCGTCGGTCGAGCCCTCGTCCGGGCCGCGGTGCCGGATCCGGGCCCGCATGGCGTCGACGGATGAGGCTTGGGCTCGGCCGGACGGCGAATAGAGTCCGCAGATCCCGCACATGCGTGACAGTGTGCCTTTCATGCCTGCCGGTCACGTCGCGGTGGTGTCCTGTCACGTCGAGCGTCCGCTCGACGACGACGCCTGGCGCCGTTTCGACGAGCTACAGCGCCGGCGCCCCGGCGGCTTCGACGTGATCGCGCTGATCCGTCCGCCGGACCCGGCGCACGGCGAGGACGAGGAACGCTGGCTCGAACGCGCCCGACTCGCAGCGTCGCGCGCGCCGCTCGGATTGCACACCCACTGGACGAGCCCGAGTCACGCGAGGCCGACGGGCGGCGATCCCTCGGCGCGGGTTCGCGCCGAGGCGGCGTGGCTGCGCGAGCGCGGCCTCGAGCCGGCCTTCTTCTGCGGCGGCGGGTGGTACACCGACGACGAGGTCAGAGCCGCAGTCCTCGAGCTCGGGCTCGTCGACTGCACGCCGCGCGTCGGAGCGCCCGCGCCCGGCGTGCTGCCGACGACGCACTCGCTCGGCCGGCTCGCGCGCGCGGTTGTTCGCCCACTGCCCGCATACGTGCACGCGTACTTCCACGACACCGACCTGCTCGACGCGAAGCGCCGGGTCGCGCTCCTCGCGTCGCTCGTCGTGCTCGGTCGCCGGCGCTACGCCGGCGACCCGCTCGCCCTCGCGCGGTGAGCGCGGAGGCGGCGGACGATCTCCACGACCGCGGTGGCCGCAAGCAGGGCGATCAGGAAGTCCCACGGCACGCGATAGCGCGTCTCGCCGACGAACAGCATCGCGACGAGCGTCTGGTATCCGAGCACGAGCACGGTCAGGGACGCGAGGAAGCGCGGCACGAGGAAGAGGCCGATCGCCGCGAGGAGGTAGAGCGGGATCATGAAAGCGGGCTCCGCCGTGCTGCGCACCGTGTCGAGCCAGCTCCCTGCGCCCGGACGCCCTCGCGTCTCGACCACGGACGGCTGCCACAGCCACTGCGCGTCGAGTGGGACGAGTCGCGCCTTGTCGCCCGGGTGGTGGATCCAGAAGGAGATCACCTTGTGTTGGAACGTCGTCATCTGAGCGCACTCGTCGTACGGCAGCACGATCCCGGTGCGCTGCCAGTGCTCGAAAACGTCCTGCGGCGTCGGCGGGAACGACTTCGGCTGCGGCACGTGGTCGATCCAGCCGCCGTGCTTCAGCGTCACGTACGTGTTCACGTTGTTCGCCTTCCAGAGAGCGCGCGCGTCGGTCGTGACCGTCCAGCAGCCTACGCTCGCCTTGTTGCGCACGACCCACGGCAGGACGAGCACGGCCGCCGCGGCGCAGAGGGCGACGGTGGCGGCAATCGTCCGGTGCGAGATGCCGGCGCGCCAGAGCAGGTAGACGGCGAGCAGGATCGGCAGTCCTTCGAGGCGGACGTTGCCGAGGATGCCGACGCCGAGCACCGCCCCGAGCGGGAGGGCGCGGCGCCAGCCGAACCGCTCGGCGGCGTGCAGCGTCAGGTAGATCGTCGCCGCGGCGAGGAGATGGTCGAGGATCTCGCGGTTCATGTGCACGTCGTGCCAGACGAGGTACGGGTGCACCGCGACAGCGAGGCCGGCGAGCAGCCCGATCGCCGGCGTCAGCCAGCGGCGGCCGATCTGCCAGACGATCAGCGTCGTCGCGACGGCGACCGTGACGTGGGCGAGGCCGACGACCTCCCAGTGGCGGCCGAAAGCCCAGTACGGGGGGACCAGGAACCAGCCGTACAGCGGCTGCGTGTAGGCCGACGGATGGCCCGGGATGAAGCCGTACGTTCCGGTCGCGAGATACGTGCGCGCGAAGTCGTCGCCCTTGTCGGTGTACGAGGCGAGGATCGCGCCGCGCTCGTGCAGCAGCGCCGCCAGCCGCGGGAGAGCGGTGGCGAGGACGAGCAACGTCGCTGTGCTGCGCGTGCGCACGAGCGCGAGCGTACCCGGAGTACAATGGCCGCTCTCGTGGTGGCGAAGCCTGTCGATGCCGGTCCTACCTCGGGCGACGGCGGGCCCCCGGAGCCCCCGGCCTTCACGGGGGACATCCGCTCCGTCCGGCTGATCCCGTCGGGCGGGCAGCTCCGCGCGCTCGCCCGGCGCCTCGTCAGCATCGTCGCGCTCGTCGCCATCGACCTCTCGGGGCTCGCGGGCTCGCTCTACCTCGCGCTCGTCCTGCGGGAGCTCTACTACGGGGAGCGGCCGATCCTCTGGGGCCTGCCGTGGGACGCGGAGGCGAAGTGGCTGCCGTTCCTCGCGCTCGTCACGCTCCTCGTCTTCTGGCGCAACGGGCTGTACGCGCCACGCGAGCAGCGCGCAGGGGCGGGGCGGATCGTCTCCTCGCTCCTCCTCGTCACGGTGATCACGCTCGCGTTCGCCGTCGGCACCGGATACCAGCACACGACGTTCGGGCTCTACGCGACGACGTTCGTGCTCGGCGTGCTCGTGATCGGCGTGCTGCGCTCGAGCTACGAGGTCGTGACGCGCGACGTGTGGCGCGTCACCGGCGCGCGGAGGCGGGCGGTGCTCGTCGGCGAGGGCGAGCGCCTCGTCCAGCTCCGGCGCGCTCTCGGGCTCGGCCGGGGCGGCATCGACTACGAGTTCCTCGGCGTTCTCTCCGACGGCGGTGACGTGGACGGCCTGCCGGTGCTCGGCGACGTCTCCGAGCTCGCCCGCGTCCTGCGCGACCGGCATCCCGACGAGCTGATCGTGAGCGCGGCCGACCTCGGCGAGGAGCAGCTGCTCGACCTCGTGGAGGAGGCGCACCGGTGGGGCGTGAAGGTGCGCGTCGCGCCGACGACGGCCGAGCTCTTGACGCAGCGCGGGGAGTACGTTGCCGGACAGGGCGTGCCGCTCTTCGAGTTGCGGCCGCCGGTGTTCGCGGGCTTCGACTGGGCCGTGAAGCGCGTGTTCGACCTGTCGGTGAGCTTCGTGCTGATCGTGATCGCGACTCCCGTGTGGGCGGTGATCGCACTCGGCGTGAAGCTCGACTCGCCCGGGCCGGTGTTCTACCGCGACCGGCGCGTCGGGCTCGGCGAGGCGGAGTTCGGGATGTTCAAGTTCCGCTCGATGTACACCGGCGCGGCGCAGCGGCAGGGCGCGCTCGAGGCGGAGAACGAAGCGTCAGGGCCGTTGTTCAAGATCAAGGACGACCCGCGCGTGACGAGGATCGGGCGCATCCTCCGCCGCTATTCGCTCGACGAGCTGCCGCAGTTGCTGAACGTGCTGCGCGGCGAGATGTCCCTCGTCGGCCCGCGACCGCTGCCTCTCCGCGACTACGTGCAGCTCGACGACTGGCACCGCAAGCGCTACCTCGTCCTGCCCGGCATGACGGGGCTGTGGCAGGTCTCGGGGCGGATCGACCTCAGCTTCGACGACCTCGTGCGGCTCGACTTCTACTACCTCGAGAACTGGTCGATCTGGCTCGACATCTCGATCCTCGCGAAGACGCTGCCCGCCGTGGTCGCGCGCCGCGGCGCGTACTGAGCCAGGCGGCCGCGCGTGCCGGCTCGTTCGTAACGGTTTCTTCACGCACTGCAGTCAGACTGCGCGCGTGCCGACCGCCTGCGCCATCGTCGTCGCATACGACAGCGGTGACGCGCTCACCCGCTGCCTCGACTCGCTCGCCGGCGTGGACACCGTGGTCGTGAACAACGGCGGACACGGGCCGGAGATCGCTGCGGCGGAGCAGCGTGCCCGCGTCGTGCAGTCGCCGAACGCCGGGTTCGGCGCCGGCTGCAACCGCGGCGCGCGCGAGACCGACGCCGAGGTGCTCGTGTTCCTCAACCCCGACACGATCGCGCGTCCCGGCGCCGTGGCCGCCCTCGCACACCGTCTCGAGGACGGCTCGATCGCGATCGTGCAGCCGCGGCTGCGCCTCCTTGCCGAGCCGGAGCTGCTGAACTCGAGCGGGAACGTGCTTCACCTGAGCGGGCTCGCCTGGCCCGGTGGGTACGGCGGTCCGGCGGACGAGGTCGACGAGGTGCGCGACGTTCCGTATGCGAGCGGCGCCGCGTTCGCGATCCGCGCCGAGCTTTTCCGCGAGCTCGGCGGCTTCACCGAGGAGCTCTTCCTCTACCAGGAGGATCTCGAGCTCTGCTGGCGTGCGCGGCTGCGCGGGTTGCGCATCGTCGTCGACCCGGCCGCAGACGTGCTCCACGACTACGTCCTCGAGCGTGGCGACCGCCGCAAGGAGTACTACCTCGAGCGGAACCGCCTGATCTTCGTGGCGACGGCCTTCTCCGCGCGGCTCCTGCTCCTCCTCGCCCCGGTGCTCCTCGCCGTCGAGCTCGGCGTCGCGCTGCTCGCCCTCCGGCAGGGCTGGCTCGGCGAGAAGGTGCGCGGCTGGGCCTGGCTCGCTCGCCACCGGGCCTGGCTCGGCCGGCGGCGGCGAGCCGTGCAGGGGTCGCGCCGGGTGCCGGACCGTGAGCTCGCTCGCTTCCTCACGCCCGTCCTCGACCCGCGGATGGTCCAGCTGCCGCCGGGTGTCGCGGTCGTGAACGGCGCCGTCTCGGCGTGGTGGCGGGGTGTCCGTGTCTTCCTCTGACGCTACCGTGACGCAGGTGAGCGAGATCCTCGCGACGGCCGTGCCGCTGAGTGTCGATCCGCGTCTGCGCGAGCTCCGCCGCGTCGCGATCGTTCCCGCGCTGAACGAGGAGCACAGCATCGAGTGCGTGATCGACGAGTTGCGGGCGTTCGATGCCGGCCTCGACGTCGTCGTGATCGACGACGGCTCGAGCGACGGGACGGCGGACGCCGCCGCCGCGAAGGGCGCCTATGTGCTGCGCCTGCCGTTCAACCTCGGGATCGGCGGCGCGGTGCAGACCGGCTTCAAGTTCGCGTTCGAGCACGACTACGACATCGCCGTTCGCGTCGACGGCGACGGTCAGCACGACCCGGCGCAGCTCGTGCGCATCCTCGCGCCCGTACTCCGCGGCGATGCCGACATCGCGGTCGGCTCGCGCTTCGCCGCGGAAGGTGCAGCGGGCTACCGCTCGTCGCGCTCGCGGCGGGTCGGCATCCGGATCCTCGCCGCGGTCGTCTCGCGCATTGTGGGCCAGCGGGTGACCGACACGACGTCCGGGTTCCAGGCCTTGAACAGGAAGGGCATCGCGCTCTTCGCGCACGACTACCCGCACGACTATCCGGAGGTCGAGGCGACCGTGATGGTCTTCCGCCACCGGCTCCGCCTCCAGGAGGTCCCCGTGTCGATGCGCGAGCGCGGCGGTGGGCAGTCGTCGATCACCGCGCTGCGTTCGGTCTACTACATGGTCAAGGTGCTGCTCGCGATCTTCGTCGGCCTGTCTCGACGCCACGTCATCCCGCAGGAGGAATCCGCTTGACGCCACTCGCCGTGTCGATCGCAGGCGCCGTCGCGTCGCTCGCGCTCGTGCTCGTCGTGCTCGACCTGATCCGCAGGCACCGCCTGCGAGAGCGCTACGCGCTCCTGTGGCTCGCCACCGGTCTCGTGCTCACGGCGCTGTCGGTGTGGCGCGACGGGCTGAACACGATCGCAGGGTGGCTCGGAGTGCGGAGCTACCCGCCCGCCGTGCTGTTCGCCGTCGCGATCCTCTTCATCATCGCCGTGCTGCTCCACTACTCGACCGTGATCTCGCGGCTCTCGGATCAAAACGTGCTGCTCGCGCAGAAGCTCGCGCTGCTCGAGCAGGAGCTGCGGGTCCGCGACTAGAGAAGAACGGCGTCGCCGAGGAGGAGATATGCGGTGAGGGCGTAGGCCGCGACCCCTGCGACGGCGTCCTCCTCGACAGCGGCGAGCGCGACGGGCCAGAGCGCGTACCAGGGTCGGAGCAGGCTCGAGCACAGGCAGAGCGCCGTGGTCGCGAGCGAGAGGCGCGCCCGGCCGTGACGCCAGGCGGAGGCGAGCAGCGCGCCGTAGACGAGGACGAAGACGAGCCCGCCTGCGACGACCGACTCTCGATGGGAGAGCCCGGCCTGCATCAGCCAGTGCACGCCGCCGAGGGGAGAGGACTGGTGCGCGCCCAGGAGCGACGCGGAGATCCAGCGAGCGCCGAAGACGGCCGTGCCGGCGGCGGCGGTCAACGCCCCCATGCCGGCGAGCGCGAGCCAGAACCGGCGCGGCTGCCTGAAGCGCGTGCGCGCGAGCTCGAGCGGCAGCAGGACGAGCGGGAACGCCTTGAACCCAGCCGAGAGCGGCCAGGATCCGCCCGCCCACCCGGTTTCGCGCGTGGCGACGGCGAAGACGAGCAGCGCCACCATCCAGGCGTCGCTGTGGCCTCCGCCCGCGAAGTGCAGGGCGATCAGCGGGTTCCAGCCGAGGAGCGCGACCGCCGCCGCGCTTCGCGTGCGCCGGGCGACGAGCCCGAGTGCTGTGAGGACGCCGGCGAGCGCGAGCAGGCGGTAGCCGAGCTCGGCGCGGTGGGCCGAGGCTCCGGCCGCGAGCGCAGGAACCGTGGCGACCGCCTCCCAGACAGGCCCGTACGGTGCCGCGAGCCCGCGCCATTGCTCGGCGACGAACGGGAGCGCCGGATCCTGCGGGAAGTCGGCCGGGGTGACGCGGTACGGGTTGGCGTGGTGCACCGTGATGACCCGCGCCTCGCCCCAGTAGAGGTATGCGTCCTTGGAGAGGACGAGCGGCGCGACCAGCGGGAGAGACTGGACGATGACGGCGATGCCGACGGCGAGCCCGAGTCGGACGCGCGTGCGGCTCGCGCCGGCGGCTCCGAGCCCGTAGAACGCGAGCGCGAGCACGAGACCAGCGATCCAAGCCGTGTTCCACGATCCGGACGGGACGACCGGCGAGACCTCTGCCGGATGCGCATGCCGGGCGGCCACGGCTGCGAGGCCCACCGCCGCCGCTACGCAGGCGCCGCAGACCAGTACCGCGTGCCCGGCGCGCGAGATCCCGGCCGAGCGCGGTCCGGCGGGCGCCGTCGTCACGGCGTCACGGCGTGGACCGGCGAGCTGACGAGGTAGACGTCGCCGTAGGCCGGATCGTCGAGCCAGTTGGCCGCGACGGCGATGCGATAGATCCAGCGTCCCTTGCTCGGCGTGTCGACGAACGCGCCGTGTCGAGCGACACCGATCTCGGGCAGATGGAGGATGCACGAGCGGACTTCGGCGGCGGGTGCGCACGGCAGGCCGTCGCCGCCGGCTGCCGGGCCGCGCCACACGCGGTAGAAGACCGGGCCGCCGGCAGGGTACGCGCCATGCCAGTGCAGGGCGACGCGGCCGTCGGATCCGACCTGCGCGGCGAGACCGAGGTCGACGTTCACGGGGACGGGCATCGTCCCTGCGCTGAGCAGCGCGACCTCCGCAGAGCCGCCGGTCGTACGTGCGGCGGCAAACGCCGCGGCCGGGATGATCCCGGAGAGGACGAGCGCGGCGACGACGAATGCCCGGCGCGTACGTGGCTTGGCATCGGCCCACGCCGGAGCCCATGGGCGTAGCAGCCGTTGCGGCGCGTGCGGAAACAGGAGGGGAATCGAGGCGAGTAGCAGGATGAATGCCGGGAACGCGGGCATCATGATGCGGAAGACGCTGCTGTCCTCGACGCTGGCGCCGGCGTAGCTTCCCTTCACGATCGCGAACGCGGTGAACGACCCGCCGACGAGAAGGAGGGCCGTCCGCGATTGCCGGGCGATTCCGACGAGCCCGGCGATGACGAGCCACTGGAGCACGCGCCCGCTCCAGAAGTGCTCGCGCAAGAGGTCGAGGTTGTTGCCGAGATGCGACCAGTTCAGCCTCGTCAGATAGTGGTGGACGTCGATGCCGCCGACCATCCCGGTGCCCGTGCCTGCCGCGACCCGTTCGGAAGCGAACGCGTTGCCGAACAGGGGGATATGGCCGAGCCCGCGCTCCTTCCAGATCGCGAGGGAGGCGACGGCGGGCGCCATCCCGGCGAGCAGCGCTCCCAGTGGGGCGAGCCGGCGGCGATAGGCAAACGCGAGCGCCGGGCCGACGAGGAAGAGCACGGTTGCCGGCTTGATCGCCACCGCGGCGCCCGCAGCGACTCCGGCCGCCGCTGCGTCGACGAGCTGCGGCGTCTCGGTGAACAGGACGCGCGCGCAGAAGTACACACACACGAGCGCCGCGACCATCGTGGGAAAGTCGGCGAGGGCGGTCAGGCCCAGCGACTGCGGGAGCACCAGCTCCGTGTATCTCTGGTGGTAGCCGACGTTCGTGTAGGCGATGCCGACGAACGGCACCGCGATCCAGACGACGAGCGTCCAGTAGCCGAACAGCCGGCCGCCCAGGCGGGCCGCGATCCCGTAGAGCGCCAGCATCGCCACCGGGAGCAGCACGAGCACGTTGAACAGGATGATCGCGGGCAGGGCGGAGACGAGATTCGGCCCGGCGAGGCGCGCGAACGGCGCGAGCACGACGGGCCAGCCGGAGCCGACGGCCGTCTTGCCGATCTCCCCGTGGCCGAGCAGCCAGCCGAGGCTGTAGTACCAGAGCTGGTCGCCGCCCTGGTAGTAGATCCAGCCGGCATGACGGACCGTGCGGGCGAGTGCGAGCACGCACGCCCATTCGACCGCGACGAGCCCGCCGAGCACCGCCGGAGCGGGCAGGCGCTCCACCGCGGCCGCGCCGCGGGCGATCGCCGCGCGGCGCCGGCCGAACCAGGCCAGGGTCGCGGCGGTCGTCGGTACGAGCGCGCTCATCGGGCGGCGGCGAGCAGCGAAGCTCGATACCAGGCGATCGTCTGCTCGAGCCCGTCGCGCAGCGAGGTGTGCGCGCGGAAGCCGAAGCGCTCCTCCGCACGGGTGACGTCGAGCTTCCGCCGAGGCTGCCCGTTGGGCTTCGACGTGTCCCAGACGATCTCGCCTTCGTACCCGGTGAGCTCCGCGATCAGCCCCGCGAGCTCCCGGATCGAGATCTCCTCACCCGTGCCGAGATTGACCGGCTCGGGCTCGTCGTAGCGCTGCGCCGCGAGCCAGATCCCCTCGGCGCAGTCGTCGACGTAGAGGAACTCGCGTGTGGGGGAGCCGTCGCCCCAGAGAACGATCTTGCGCTCGCTCCGCTCCTGCGCATCGACCATCTTGCGGATCAGAGCGGGGATGACATGGGAGGTCTCGAGGTCGAAGTTGTCACGCGGCCCGTAGAGATTCACCGGCAGCAGGTAGATCGCATTCGTGCCGTACTGGTCCCTGTAGCTCTGTGCGCCGACGAGCAACGCCTTCTTGGCCACCCCGTAGGGCGCGTTCGTCTCCTCCGGATAGCCGTTCCAGAGGTCGTCCTCGTGGAACGGGACGGGAGCGAACTTCGGATAGGCGCAGATCGTCCCGAGCAGCACGGTCTTCGGGACGTCGTGGAGGCGGCTCTGCTCGAGGACGTGCGCCCCCATCATCAGGTTGGCGTACCAGTACCGCCCCGGATTCGCGCGGTTCGCCCCGATGCCGCCGACCTCCGCTGCGAGGTGGAGGACGAGCTCGGGCCGTGCGTCCGCATACAGCCGCTCGGCGTCCGCCGCGACGGTGAGGTCGTAGTCGCGCCGGCGCGCGACGAAGGGGTCGAGGCCCGTTTCGCGCAGCTGCGCGACGAGGTGTGAGCCGAGGAAGCCTCCGCCGCCGGTGACCAGGACGCGCACGCGGGAAGGGTACCCGGACTGCGTTACGGAATCGTGAGGCTTCGCCGGAGTCTGCTTTGATCGGGCCGTGGACTCCACCTCGACGAGCGTCTGGCGCCGGCGCAGCGCTCTACGCAGCGGCTTGCTCACGGGGCTCGCGCAGGTCGTCCTCGCACTCGCGGCGGCCGGCGCGGGGGCCCTGCTGGCGCACAAATTCGGCCGCTCTGCGGAGACCGACGGTTTTCTCTCGGCGTACGGCGTGTACCTCGTGCTGGTGCTCGCGGCACAGGCCTTCCGCATGGTGGTCGTGCCGGACCTGACGCGGGCGCTGGCGGCGGGTCGCCTCGGTGGCGAGATCCGCGCGTACGCGCTTGCATTTCTCACGCTCGCCGTTCCTGTCTCGGCTCTGGTTGGACTGTTCTCCGGCCGGATCGGCGAGTTGATTACGGGCAGCCTCCCGCCGCCGGCGCCGCACGTCGCTGCCCGAGCGGTCGTCATTCTCGTCGCTGCGGCGTTCGGCCAGCTGCTCGCTGCGCTCGCGGCCAGTGCGCTCGCCGCTCTCGACAGCTATGGCACTGCGGCGGCCGGTTTTGCGTTCGGCGGTTTGAGCGGTCTCGTCGTCTTCGCGCTGCTGGCACATTCGGTCGGCATCGTCGCGCTCGCGTGGGGCCTCGCGGTCAACGCGTTGATCGCGCTCTCCGTGCCGTTGATCGCGCTGCTGCGAAGGGGTGCGATCGGTGGCCCGTGGCCCGAGCGGCTGCAGCTCGGACCCCGCCTCGGACGTCTCGCGCAGGGAGCGGCTGTGCCGCTCGCGCTCCAGGGGTGCTACCTGCTCGCGCTGCGCTTCTCCGCGCAGCTCGGCGTCGGCCGCGTCACGAGCTTCTCGTACGCCTATCTCGCCGCGTCGACCCTCGTGGGCGCGACTGCCTTCTCGCTCGGCCTGATCTCGTCCGCGCCCCTGACGCGGCGCGGCATCGACCCGGTTGCGGCAGGACGTCATGTGGTTCACGCCGCCTGGGTGAGCCTCGTGATCGTCGGCGCCGCTGCGGGAGTCTTCGCGCTCGTCGGCGGCCGGATCGTCGGCGTCGTGCTCGGCGACGCGTACGGCGGCGGCGTCGGCCGCGAGCTCGGGCACCTCGTCGTCTACCTCGCGCTCTGGATGCTCGCCTGGGTCGGCTTCGCGGTCACGTTCCCGCTGGTCTTCGTCGCCGAGAAGCGGTGGACGCTCGTGCCGCTCGCGGTGATCGGATTCGGGCTCTGCGTCCCGATCGGCCTGGGTCTCCGCGCCCTGTGGGGACTTCCGGGCCTCGCTCTCGCGCTCGGGCTCTCGACGTTCGTGATCGCGGCCGGGCTGATGGCGACGCTCGCGCTCCGCACGCTGGCGATCGCGGCGCTCGGGCTCGCGCGCCTCGCGCTTGCCGTCGGTGCGTCGGTGGCCGTCGCGTTCGGCGGCCTGTCGCTCCTGCTCTCTCCGATCCCGGCGGCGGCGGCGGGCGTGCTCGTGTACGCCTTGCTGATCGCTGCGCTTCGCTCTCTCGGCCTGAGCGAGGCCTGGGCATACGTCCGAGGGCTCCATTGAGCAGCCGCCGCGCACTCGTGACCGGCGCCGCCGGGCAGGACGGCTCGTACCTCGCCGAGCTCCTGCTGGGCGAGGGGTACGACGTCGTCGGCGTCGTGCGCGACCCCGCTGGTGCGCACGAGAGCCTCGCCGGGGTGCGTGACCGCATCGAGCTCGTCGAGGTCGACCTGCTCGACCAGGTCGCGCTCGCCGCGACGCTGCGAGCGCATCGACCGACTGAGGTCTACAACCTCGCGTCGCCGTCGTTCGTGCCGCGATCGTGGGAGCACCCCGTCGAGACGGCGGAGTTCGCCGCGGTCGGGGTGACGTCGCTCCTTGAAGCGGTTCGCGCGGTCGATACGCGTATCCGCGTGTACCAGGCGTCGTCGAGCGAGATCTTCGGCGAGCCGGCCGAGGTGCCCCAGACGGAGTCGACACCGCTCGCGCCCGTCACGCCCTACGGCGTCGCGAAGGCGTACGGGCACTTCATCATCGGCTCGTACCGTCGCCGCTACGGGCTCCACGCGAGCGGCGGGATCCTCTACAACCACGAGTCGCCGCGCCGTCCCGTCGACTTCCTGCCGAGCAAGGTCGCGCACGCGGCGGCCGCGATCTCCCTCGGCCTCGAGACCGAGCTGAAGCTCGGCGACCTCGACGCGCAGCGCGACTGGGGCTACGCCAAGGACTACGTCGACGCAATGTGGCGGATCGTCCAGCGCGACGAGCCGGGCGACTACGTGATCGCCACCGGCAAGCTCCACACCGTCCGCGACCTCACCGAGATCGCCTTCGCGCACGTCGGCCTCGACTGGCAGGCGCACGTGCGCGTGGACGACACCTTGAAGCGGGGCCAGGCGGAGCTGCACCATCTGGTCGGCGACGCCGGCAAGGCGCGCGAGACCCTCGGCTGGCAGCCGACCATCGGCTTCGAGGAGCTCGTCCGACTGCTCGTGGACGCGGCCGTCGGCCGCCTCACGAGTTCGTAACACGACGGTCGTAGACTCTGGCCCGCAATGTCCGAGCAGCAGGAGCGTTCCGTCGACGATGTCTACGCGCGGCTGCGGGCCGCCGTCGACCGCGGCACCCGCGATCTCGCCTCGACGCGTGGCCTCGCCGAGCGCTTCTGGCCGGTGAGCGCAGACAAGCCGCTCGAGCGCCGTCCCGGCGCGAAGGGCTGGGTCGCGTTCCAGGTGAAGCGCGTCCTCCGCAAGACGATGCGGTGGTACGTCGAGCCCGCCTTCGCGGACCAGCGGATCGTCAACGACGCACTGCTTCGGCTCGTCGACGACCTCTCGCGCCGGCTCGAAGAGCTCGAAGACACGCAGCGCGACGAGCTCGAGAACAGGGACTAGGTGAGGCTCGCGGTCTGCATGCCGCAGGTGCCGTTCGAGCGCGGCGGCACCGAGATCTTTGCGGATGGATTGGTCGGGGCCTTGCGCGAGCACGGGCACGAGACGGAGCTCGTCACGGTGCCGTTCAAGTGGTATCCCGGCGAGCGCGTGCTCACGCAGGCGTTCCTCTGGCGGCTGCTCGACCTCGGGGAGGCGAACGGGCGCCCGATCGACGCCGTGATCGCGACGAAGTTCCCGTCGTACGTGATCAGGCATCCGAACAAGGTCGTGTGGCTGCTGCACCAGTTCCGGCAGGCGTGGGACCTCGATCGCACCGAGCTCGGGCAGTTCTCCGAGTCGGCCGAGGATCGCGCGCTGCGGCGGAAGGTGCTCGAGCTCGACAAGGTGACGCTCGGTGAGGCGAAGAAGATCTTCACGACCTCGTCGATCGTCGCCGGCCGCCTGCGCGACTCGACCGGGCTCGACGCCGAGGTGCTCGCGCCGCCGCCCGCGCCGCTCGCGTTCCGTACCGCGCCCTCCGAGGGCTTCGTCCTCTCGGTCAACCGGCTCGACCGCGCGAAGCGGATCGACCTGCTGATCGAGGCGGCCGCTCTCGCGCCCGACGTTCGCATCGTGATCGCCGGCGACGGCCCCGACCGCGAGCGCCTGGAGAAGCTCGCCCGCGACCGCGGCGTCGACGGCCGTGCGACCTTTGCGGGCCGCGTCTCCGACGAGGAGCTCGCCGATCTCTATGCACGCTGTCTCGGCGTCTATTACGCGCCCGTGAACGAGGACTACGGGCTCGTTCCGTACGAGGCGTTCCTCTCGGAGAAGCCGGTCGTCACGATGACCGACGCCGGTGGGCCGCTCGACATCGTGCGCGAGCGGGAGACAGGGCTCGTCGTCGCGCCGCGCAGCGAAGACCTCGCGGGCGCGCTGGAGTGGCTCCGGGCGAACGAGGACGAAGCGCGAACGCTCGGGCGTGCCGGTCGCGACATCGCGCGCGCCGTCACGTGGGACTCGTGCGTCGAACGGCTCCTCGCGGCGGTCGGCTGACGTGAAGGTCGCGTACTTCTCGCCGCTCCCGCCGAGCAGGTCGGGCATCGCCGACTACTCCGCACTCCTGCTCTCGGCGCTCGAGCAGCTCGTCGAGATCGAAGTCGTGCGACCCGGGCGCACGCGCCCTGTCGCGGACGCCGACGTCGCGCTGTACCACATCGGCAACGATCCCGACGCGCACGCGTGGATCGTCGATGCGCTCCGCCGGCGTCCGGGCGTCGTGGTGCTGCACGACTTCGTCATCCACCACCTCGTCGCCGGCATGACCATCGGACGCAAGGACGGCCACGCGTACCTCACCGCGATGGAGCGCGAGGCGGGCGTCGCGGGGCGCATGCTGGGTTGGGGCGTGCTCGAGGGCCGCGTGCCGCCGCTCTGGGAGGTCAGACCCGAGGAGTTCCCGCTCGCCGGCGAGGTGCTCGACCGGGCGACCGGCGTGATCGTTCACTCCCGCTACGCCGAGACGCAGGCGCGCGAGCACGGGTACGACGGCCCGCTCTGGCGTATCGAGCATCCGGCGTGGCCCGCGACTGCGGTCGAGCCCGCGCAGGTCGAGGGCGCCCCGCTCATCGGCTGCTTCGGGCACCTGAACGAGAACAAGCGCATCCCGCAGCTCCTGCGTGCGTTCGCCGAGTTCCGGCGTACGCACCCGGGCGCGCGGCTGTTGCTCGTCGGCGAAGAAGCGCCCGGGTTCGACCTCCAAGGCCGCCTCGAGCGGCTCGGCCTCGACACGAAAGGCGTGATCCGAGAGCCGTACGTCGAAGAGGCGCGGCTCTGGTCGCTGCTCGCCGCGTGCGACGCGTGCGTCCTCCTGCGCGCGCCGACGATGGGCGAGACCTCGGGCAGCGCGATCCGCACGCTCTCGCTCGGCAAGCCGCTCGTCGTGAGCGACCTCGGCTGGTTCGCGGAGCTCCCCGACGAGGTCACGCTGAAGGTCACCCCAGGCGGCGACGAGGAGATCGCAGGCATCGTCTCCGCGCTCGAGCAGCTCGCCGACCCGGCGGCCGCCGCGCGGATGGGCGCCGCCGCGCGCGCCTACATCGAGCGGGAGCACGCGCTCCCGAAGGTCGCCGAGCAGTACGCCGCCGCGCTCGAGGAGGCGGCCGGCGGCGGAGCCGTCGAGGCGAAGGTGCTCCGGGAGGTCGCCGAGGCGGTGGCCGGCGTCGGCCTCGAGCCCGAGCTCGTCGCACCGGAGCTCGAGGGGGTCGGCCTCGTCTCCCCGGACGGCCGCGGCCCCGCACGAGGCGGCGTCGCACCCGGTGTGTGGGCCAGGCTCCTGAGGACATTGCCGATGTGGGCGTGGCTTGCGGCCCTCTACGTCGCGTCGGTGACGGTGCAGCTCGCGTTCGGCCTGCGGGTCTCGTCGCCGTGGATCATGGTCGACGAGCTCATCTACTCCGACATGGCGCGCAGTTTCGCGTCGACGGGCCACTTCCTCATCCGGGGCGTGCACGGCGACTACGGCTTCGTGTACCCGCTGCTCCTGTCACCGGCGTACAAGCTTCTCGGCCCGACGGCGGACGTCTACCAGTGGACGCGCGTGATCAATGCACTGGTGATGTCGTCGGCGGTGTTCCCCGCGTACCTGCTCGCGCGGCGCGTCGTGCGCCCGGCCGCGGCGCTCGCGGCGGCGGCGCTCGCCATCGCGATCCCGTCGATGGCGTACGTCGGGACGCTGATGACCGAGAACGCGTTCTACCCGATCTTCCTTTGGCTCGCGTTCGCGCTCGTCGTCGCGCTCGAGCGGCCGACGAGGAATCACCAGCTCGCGGTGCTCGCGCTCTGCGTGCTCGCGTTCGAGACGCGCGCGCAGGCCGTCGCTCTCGTTGCCGCCGTGCTCACGGCACCGCTCGCGCTCGCGTGGATCGAGCGCGGCCGGCCGCGGAGCCTGAAGGCCTTCGCGCCGCTCTACGGCATCGTCGTTGCGGCAGCGGTGCTGGTCGTGATCCTCGAGGCGGTGCGCGGGCGCTCGCCCGCCGCCGTCCTCGGGGGCTACTCGGCGACGAGCAACGGCGGCTATCGCCTCTGGCCGGCCGTGCGGTGGCTCGTGCTGCACGTCGCGGAGCTCGACCTCTCGCTCTGGGTGCTGCCGTTCGCGGCGCTCGTCGTGCTCGTCGTCAACGCACGTCATCTCGACCGGCGCCTGCGCATCTTCTCGGCCGTCGCCGTCTCGCTCAGCGTGTGGCTCGTGCTGGAAGTGGCGGTGTTCGCGTCGCAGTACTCGCAGCGCATCGAGGAGCGGAACCTCTTCTATCTCGCGCCGCTCTTCCTGATCGCGCTGCTCGCCTGGATCGAACGCGGCCAGCCGCGTCCGCCGCGCGCCGCGATCGCGGCCGCAGGGGTGGCTGCCGCGCTGCCCGGCGCGATCCCGTTCCTCAGCCTGCTCAACATCACCGCGCAGTCGGACACGGTCGGCCTCCAGCCGTGGTGGTACCTCGGCGACGGGTTGGCGGGGCGCCAGAGCGTCGCGCTCGTGGCCGTGCTGCTCTCGCTCGCGCTCGGCGCCGCGTTTCTCTGGCTGCCGCCCCGCCATGCTCCCGTGCTGCCGGTCCTCGTCGCGCTCGGCTTCCTCGCCACCTGGCTTCCGCTCGAGCTGTGGACGCACAGCTTCACCCGGCTGGGGAGCAGCGCCTATCGCCAGGGCGTCGGCGCGCAGCGGAGCTGGATCGACGGAGCCGTTGGGCGGGACGCGCACGTCGCGGTGCTCTGGACCGGCGGCAACGCACTCGCGGTCTGGGAGAACGAGTTCTGGAACCGCAGCGTCGGCCGCGTCTACCACCTCGGCACGCCCCTGCCCGGCGGCATGCCGTCGACGCGTATGAAGGTCGAGCAGGCGACAGGCGTCCTACGCGACCTGGACGGGAGGCCGATCGCCGATCCGTACGTGCTCACGAGCACGTCGGTCGAACTTCTCGGAACACGGGTTGCATCCGATCCCGCGAAGCAGCTCGTGCTCTACAAGGTGACGCCGCCGGCGCGAGCGACGACCCAGATCGTCGGGCTCTACGACGAGCTGGTCAGCCCGTGGTCCGGCGGGCACGTGACCTGGCGGCGGTACGACTGCCGCGGCGGCGTGCTCTCGGTGCAGCTGCGAAGCGACAATCAGCTGTTCGACAAGCCGCAGACGCTCGCGATTGCCGGAACGACGGTCGCTCACATACTGAAGTTTCCGCCGGGGGCGAATCGATCTCTGCAACTGCCTCTCCTCCCGAAGCGCGGCGTCTGCCAGGTCGAATTTGCGATCTCACCGACGCACCGGCCGGTCGACTTCCCGACGTTGAAGAACAGCGACACGCGTTCCCTCGGCCTTCACTTCGATTCGATCCACTACGTGCCGCCGCCGAAGTGAGGATCGTCGTCGACGTCTCGCCCCTGTCGCACCAGCGGACAGGCGTCGGCAACTACGTCCGCGGATCGCTGCACGGGCTCGCCGAGGCGTCGGCGGGACGGCATGAGCTCGTAGCGTTCGCGCCGGCGAGCCGCCGGGGCAAGCGTGAGATCGAGGCCGCCCTCGACGGGATCGACGTCGTGCGCCGCCTGCCGGTGCTGCCGGCTGCGCACGCGGTGCGCACGCTCTGGAGCCGCGCCGGGATGCCGCCCGCGGAACGCGTGCTCGGCCGCTTCGACGTCTTCCACTTCAGCGACTGGATGTACCCGCCCCAACGTGGCGGGCTCCGCTCGACGATGGTGCACGACCTCGTGCCGCTGCACTTCCCCGACTGGGTGCACGAGCGCACGCGCCGCATGCACCGCGCGAAGTACCGTCATGCGGCGCAGACGTGCGATGTGGTGATAGTCAACTCGCGCTTCACGGGCGACGACGTCGCCGAGACGCTCGGGGTGGCGGCGGAGAAGATCCACGTCGCGTATCCCGGCGTCGACGACGGGTTCACCTCGACGGGCGCCCGCACCGAGCTCGGCCGACCGTATGCACTGACGGTGGCGACGCTCGAGCCGCGCAAGAACCTCGCGACGCTGCTCGAGGCGTACCGTCGCCTCGACGGCTCGGAGCTGGCGCTCGCGGTCGCCGGCGCGGCGGGGTGGGGCGACCAGCCGTCGCTCGACGCACCCGGCGTGCTCCGACTCGGCTACACGCCGCACGGCGAGCTGCCGGACCTCTACCGCGGCGCGAGCGTCTTCGTCTACCCGTCCCTCTTCGAGGGTTTCGGCATGCCCGTGGTCGAGGCGATGGCCTGCGGCGTGCCGTGCGTCGCCTCGTCGCACACGTCACTCGACGAGGCGTGCGGCGCCGCCGCCGTACGCGCGGACCCGCGCGACCCCGACGCGCTCGCACGCGCGATCGAGCGCGCGCTCGCAGAGCGTGACGAGCTGGTCCCACGCGGGCTCGAGCACGCGCGCACCTTCACGTGGCTCGCCAACGGCCGGGCGCATCTCACGGCCTGGGAGGCGGCACGGTGAACGTGGCCGTCGACGTCACCCCGCTCGCGCAGACGCGCGCCGGAACGGCGCGCTACCTCCACGCTCTTCTGCCGCAGCTCGAGCGTGAGGTGCACGTCGACCGCCTGAGCGGCTTCGCGCGGGGACGCCCCGGGACGCTGTGGCTCGACCTCGCCTGGTATCCGCACGTCCTCCCGCACCGCGCGCGCGCCGCCGACGTCCTGCACTGCCCGACCTATCGCGGCCCCGTTCGCACGGCGACGCCGCTCGTCGTCACCGTCCACGACGTCGCCGTCTTCCGCCACCCTGAGGCGTTCCCGCGCTGGACGCGCGCCTACAGCCGCTTCGCCGTGCCGCGGGTCCTGCGCGCGGCGCGCCGGGTGCTCGCCGTCTCCGAGTTCACGGCATCCGAGCTGGAGGCGGTGCTCGGGGTGCCGCGGGAGAAGGTTCGTGTCACGCCGAATGCGGTCGACGCGGTGTTCTCGCCGCACGGCCCGCGCGCCGAGGGCGACTACGTGCTCGCGGTCGGGACGCTCGAGCCGCGCAAGAATCTCGCGCGCACGATCGAGGCCGCGGCCCGGCTCGACCTCGAGCTCCGGGTCGCCGGCGCGCGCGGCTGGGGCGGAGTCGAGGCCCGCGGCGGCCATGTGCGCCGGCTCGGCGAGATCTCCGACGAGGAGCTCGCGCAGCAGTACCGCGGCGCCCTCTGCGTCGCGTATCCTTCGCTGTACGAGGGCTTCGGCATCCCGGTGCTCGAGGCGATGGCGTGTGGCGCACCGGTCGTCACCTCCGCCGGGGGCGCCACGGAGGAGGTCGCCGGCGGTGCCGCCGTGCTCGTCGACCCGCACGACGTCGCCGCGATCGCAGAAGGCATCGTGGCGGCGATCGGCCGGGGCGACGAGCTCCGTGCGCTCGGCCTCGAGCGGGCGCGCGCCTACTCCTGGGACGAGACGGCCCGGCTCACCGTCGCCGCGTATCGGGAGGCGGCGGGATGAGCGATCCGCTCGTCGTCGTCGACGCCGACGTGCTCGGTCGCCGGCGCACGGGTGACGAGACATACGTCACCGAGCTCCTGCGCGCGCTGCCGGCGGCCGGCGACGGGCTTCGCTTCGCCGCGATCACCCGCCGGCCCGATCTCGTCCCGCCGGGCGTCGAGCCGATCGAGCTGCCGGCACGGATCCAGGAGCTGCGCATGGCGGTGCGCGTTCCGCTGCTGCTGCGCCGGCTGCGACCGGCACTCGTCCATTTCGTGCACTCGCTGCCGCCGGCGCTGCGGTGCCCCGCGGTGCTGACGGTGCAGGATCTCTCCTTCGAGCGCGACGCGTCGCTCATGGGCCGACGCGAGACCGCGATCTTCCGCTTCGTCGTGCCGCGCTCGGCGCTGCACGCGACGCGGGTGCTCGCCATCTCGCAGCGCACGAAGGACGATCTCGTCGAGCTGTACGGCCTGCCGCCGGAGAAGATCGTCGTCACGCCGCTCGCGCCCGACCGTGCGTTCGTGCCCGGCGGAACGCGCGGCGACTACCTGCTCTTCGTGGGTGCGATCGAGGAGCGCAAGAATCCGCTGCTGGCGGCGGACGCGGCGCAGGCTGCGGGGCGCCGGCTCGTCGTCGTCGGCCCCGAGCGGGATCGGCGCCTGGTTGCCGAACTACGCAAACGCGGCGCCGACGTGCGGGGGTTCGTGCCCAAGGACGAGCTCGTGCGGCTCTACCAGGAAGCAGCGGCACTGCTGTTCCCGACGCGCTACGAGGGGTTCGGCCTGCCCGTCGCCGAGGCGATGGCCGCCGGCACCCCGGTGATCGCGACCCTCGACGCCGCCGTGCGCGAGATCGGCGCCGCCGCCGTCGCGTACGCGGAACCGGACGACTTCGCGGCGACCGTCGTGCGCGTGCTCGCCAATCCCGCGCCCTGGGTGCAGGCCGGGCTCGAGCGCGCCGCCCGGCTCTCCTGGGAGGAGACCGCGCGCCGGACCGTCGCCGTCTACCGTGAGGCGCTCGCATGAAGGTCTCTGCGGTCGTCATCTCGCACGGGCACGCCGACGAGCTCGTCCACTCGCTGCCGGCGCTCGCGCCGCAGGTGGACGAGCTGCTCGTGATCGCGAACGTCCCCGGGAGCCTTTCGCCGGATGTGCCGCCGGGCGTGCGCGTCCTCGAGAACGAGCGGCCGCTCTCGTTCGCCGCGAATGCGAATCTCGGCGCCGGGCAGACCGAGCACGAGCTCGTCCTGATCGCGAACCCGGACGCAGTACCGGAGCCGGGTGCCGTCGCGATCCTGCGCGCTTTCCTGGAGGCGCATCCGCGCACGGGCGTCGTCGGCCCGCAGATGCTCTACGGCGACGGCACGTGGCAGGCCTCGCGGCGAAGCTTTCCGACCGTCGGCGCGACGATCGTCCGGCGTACGCCGCTGAGATTCCTCTTCCCGCCGCTGCGCTGGCAGCGCCGGCACTACCTGCTCGACGAGCGGCCCGACGGGCCGGCGCCCGCGGACACGATGCTCGGTGCCTTCCTGCTGCTCCGTCGCACGATGCTCGACGAGATCGGCGGCTGGGACGCCGGCTACCGGATGTATTGCGAGGACATCGATCTCAACTACCGCGCCGCGAAGGCGGGTTGGGAGCGCTGGTACGTCCCGGCCGCCGTCGTGCACCACGAGTACGCAGCGGTGGTCGACAAGCGGTTCCTCACGCGGCACACGCTCTGGCACGCGCGGGCGATGGCGCGCTTCCTGCGCAAGCACCCCGAGCGCCTGCTCGCGCTTCGATGAGCACGTGGGACAAGTACGCGGGCGGCGCAGAGGGTTGGAGCGACGACGCGTACGCGGACGCTCGCACGTATCTCGCGCGGCGCGCCGAGCTCGTCCGCACGCTCGGGCCTGCGCTCGAGCCCGGCGACGTCGTGCTCGATCTCGCCTGCGGCGACGGAGGCCTCGCGGACTTCCTGCCCGACCAGCGCTACGTCGGCGTCGACGCGAGCCTCGAGATGGTCGAGGCGGCGCGCCGCCGGGGCCGTGACGTCGTGCGGGCCGACCTCAACGACTACGAGCCTGACGCGCCGGTGCAGGCGACGACGGTCTTCCGGGCGATCTACTACGCACGCGACCGCCGCGCGCTGCTCGCGCGGATCGCCGGCTACACCGAGAAGAAGCTCGTCTTCGACCTCAACCCGCGCCAGTACCGTCTCGCCGACGTGCGCGCCGACCTGCGCGCGGCCGGCTTCGACCGGCTTGCGCTGCGGCCGTTCTTCGTTCCGCAGACGCGGGCGCTGCCGCGCCCGCTGGCGCGCCTGCTGCGCGCGCTCGAGCGCAGCGGCCCGGTGGCGCGACTCGTGCTCCGCGCCCGCTTCACCTATTTGTGCGCGGCCTGGGGCACGGGCCCCGGGGGCCAGACCCCGGGCGTTGTTTGACGTCGTCCGGGGACCCCGGGGTCTGACCCCGGGTTTCTCTTGATTGGGGCCGTGCCCTTGGTGCGTGCCTGACCTACGCTGGTCCGTTTGTACGGCACGCACCTGTACCGGTCACGGTCCGGGGACGAAGCGGTAGGTCACGACCGCTCCGAGGTGACGCACGTCGCCGCTCGCAGGGTCGAGATCGTGCGGCACGAACTTCTTGTCGATGATGACGCGGACCGCGAACCGTGGTCCCGGAGTGGGCAGGACGAACGTCTTCGTCTGGAGCCGGTCGATCGTTCCCGTCCGCTCGAGCCGCAACTGGTCGAGCTGCGGCTGGTAGTGCGCGTTGACGGCGAGCGTCCCGACGAGCACGCGGACCGGGCTTGGCACCGGTACGCCGCCCCAGTCCGCCCGCGAGACGGTGATCACCATGTGCCCGCCCGCCGACCCGGAGAAGCGGAAGTACGCGCTGTCGTTCGGCCCGGTCCAGCCGTCGGGGTCGATGCCGCTGCACTCTGCCCGCAGGCGGTTTGGATGGGTGAGCCTGATCAAGCGCCAGTGCCCGAGCTTGCCGCCCGCGCGGTAGGTGTGTCTCGCCATCAGCGTGCCCGCGAAGTCGACGCACGGCCACTCCTCGACGGCGTAGTCGTATTCCCTGCCCGGATTCGCGGGATCGTGCGTCCAGTAGGTCCGGCCGTCCGCGGCGATGTTCGGACTGCCCGATGGGCCGGGCCCCTTGACGGTGCCGTCGAGGCTTCCCACCGAGACGATCGACCGGTTCCAGAACTCCATCTCCCACTCGCCGTTCTGGTCGGAGACGCCCTGGCCGAGATAGAGCGTCGGCTTCCGCCCGGTGATCCGGTCGACCCAGTCGTACGGCTTGCCGAGCGTCGCCGCCAGCTCGCGGCTGATCGAGTTGCTCCCTGCCGAGGCTGCGATCTCGCCGGTGAGGTTCCAGCCCACCATGAAGACGCCGAGTACGCCGACGACGACTGCGGTTGCCCGCCGCCGGCCGTGCAGAAAGCGCAGCGCGAGTAGAGCGGCTGTGCCGCCGACCGTGACCGCGAGCATCAACCACTGCGCGAAAGACGGCGTCCAGAGCAGGAAGCGGTTCGCCTGCTGGAGGATCGCCAGCCCGAGGGCGTCCGAGTAGAGCTGGACGCCCATCTGGTACGGCGTCGTGATGAGCACCCACAGCGCGAACGCGGTCGCCGCGGCGAGAGCGAGCAGGTTGACCCGCCGGCGCTCGAGCACGAGCGCGGTGCCGACGAAGAGCAGCGGCGCGATGTAGATGATGTTTCGCTCCTCGACCCGCGTTGCGAAGACCGTCGAGAGGTACGCCGCCTTCATGGCGGTGTAGAAGCCGATGCAGAAGATCCCCGCCAACGCGACGGAGCGGAACGCGCGGACCTCGCGCTTCGACTCTTCGCCCGGCGCGCGCCACAGCGATGCGAGCCCGGCGACCATCGGGACGACGCCGATGCCGATCGCGAATGCGCCGGTCGCCCAGAGGCCGAGGCTGAACATGCGATGCTTGTACTTGTAGGTGGTGACGTACCACTCCCACACGTGGTGGCTGAGGAAGCCGCTGAGCAGGAACACCGCACCGAGGGTGAGGACGACGACCCCGACCCAGTCGCCCGTCGACCACGACTGCCTCCGCGCGCGCAGGCGCGGGCCCGACCACGCCATGGCCCCCGCCGCGAACGCGAACGTGAGGGGAAGCACGACGAGCTCGACCCTGACCGCGGGGGCGACGAGGCAGGCGACCGCGGCGGCGACGAGCCAGGGGCGCCGCCGTGTGAGGAGCGCCTTCGCGACGAGGAAGAAGCAGAGCGCCGCGTACGGGTAGGCGAGCGGCTCCTCGACGATCCAGGAGGCATACGCGAGCGCCGGCACGGCCGCAGTGCCCGCCGCGGCGAAGAGGGCTGCGAGGCGACCGACCACGAGCCGGGCGAGGAAATAGGTCGGAAAGAGCGCTGACGCCATGACGAGCACGCCGATGTACTTGACCGCGTCGAACGAGGCGTGCGTGCTCCCGAGCCACCAGGCCGGAGCGATCAGATACGTGTACAGCGTGTCCGGCGAGTGCGCGGCGCCGCGTCGTGCGGCATGCCCGGTCTCCGCCACGGCGCGCGCGAGCTGCGTCCGCTCGAGCTCGTCGCTGAAGAGCCACGGCGTGACGCGTCCCCAGGCCTCGTAGACGTAGACGATGCAGAGCCAGCAGTAGACGCTCAGGAGGGGGGCGGCTGCGAGCAGCCGGTCTGCGAACGGCCGCCTGCCGACGTCCCTGCGCGCTCGCTCGCCCTCGGGCGGTGTCGCGACCGCGCTCACTCGAACGCGACGCCGAGGGCGACGCCGGGGTCGAGATCGATCTCGCGCCGCACGAACCGGCAGTCCACGTCCGCCCGCCGGCACGCCTCGACGATCGCGTCGAGCCGCTCTCGCGGCGCGGACGGGATCGTCACGAAGACGGCCTGCGGCTCGAGCCGGCCGATCGCCCAGCCGATCTCGTCGAGGCCGCCGAGCACACGTACGCCCTGGATCCGCTGTCTGCGCAGGCGCGGATCGTCGTCGACGAAACCGACGATGCGCTGGCCGCTCTGCTCGCGCAGCTCACGGAGCAGACTGCGGCCGCTGCTGCCCGCGCCCACGATCAACACTCGCCGCTGCTCGCGTCTGCCGACGAGCGACGAGAGCGCACGAGCGACGCCCCGCTCCCAGAATCGTGCAACCCCGACGAGCAGTGCGCAGAGCAGCAGGTCGATGATGAAGACTCCGCGTGGGAAGCCGTTCCACGGAACCGTCGCCCAGAGGAAAAGGAAGGCCGCAGCCTCGGAGACGAACACCGCGCCGAAGATGCTCGCGGCGTCTCGGGCGCCGGCATACCGCCACACCCCGCGGTAGAGACCGAAGATGATGAAAGCGAGGTAGCGCGCCACGAGCACGGCCGGAAGCGCGACGTGGAAGACGTGGCGCATCCACGGCGTCCCCTCACCCTGGACGCGGATCGCGTACGCCGCGGCGAATGCGGCGGTGATGAGCGCGAAATCGACGAGCACCTCGACGAAGCGACGGCGGTGGACGATCAACGACCGCAGCAGAGACGACGGGCGCTCGGTGCTCGCGACGTGCTCGACGTCGGCGAGGTACGTGCCGAACTGGAGCAGGAACGCGAACGTGAGCAACACTCCGGCGAGGGTGACGTAGGTGTCGTCGAACACGTTGTAGGCGAGGCTCGTCGCGCCGAGCGCGGCGGAGACGACGCCGAGCAGGATCACCGCCCGCTTCTCGGAGAGCCCGCGGTACACCAGGCGGTGCGACGTGTGGTCGCGGCCGCCCTTGTAGATCGGCCGTCCCTCGAGCAGGCGCACGATCGTCACCAGCGTCGTGTCGAGGATCGGCACCGCGAGCACGAGGATCGGGAGGAGGAGCGTCGCGACGGTCGATCCTGCGACCTTCCAGCTCGAAGCGAGCCCGAGTGCGGCGAGTGCGAAGCCGAGCATCTGGCTGCCGCTGTCGCCCATGAACACCGCCGCCGACCGGTTCACGCGGAGGTTGTAGGGCAGGAAGCCGACGCACGCGAGGCAGATGCTGAGCGCGATCGCGAGCGCGACGTGGCTCGGGTGCACGGTCACGGCATCCAGCGCGAAGTACGCGCAGGCGATCGCCGCGAGCGTCGCCGCGAGCCCGTCCATGTTGTCCAGCAGGTTGAACGCATTCGACATGCCGACGAGCCACAAGACGCCGAGTGCGGTCGCGAGAATGCCGTTCGACACGACCTCGACCCGCACGCCGGCTGCAAGCACGAGCGCGGCGGCTCCGAACTGCGCGCCGAGCTTGGCGAGCGGGTTCAGGGTGAAGAGGTCGTCGACGAGCCCGGCGACGAAGAGAATCGCGCAGCCGCCGACGATGGCGAGCAGCTCGTGTGTCGCGTGGACGGCGCCGGTCGCGATCGCCAGCCCGACCCCGGCGAGGAGGCCCGCGAAGATCCCGACGCCGCCGACGAGCGGCGTGTCGTGCCTGTGCCAGCGGTCGGCCGACGGGGCCGCCACGACTCGCCGCGACATCGGCGCACGCAGGAGCAGCCCGATGGTCAGCAGGCTCGCGGGGAGGGCGGCCAGCGCTGCCACGGCCGTCACGGCGCGCCGCGCCTCCGCTTCGCGACTCGTGCGGTTCGTAGCACGCGGTCCAGCGTAATCGACGCCTGTAAGCGGGGTGTTTGGGCAGGCCCGCGCCCCCGCCCTGCAGGGTAGGTTGCCCCGGAGGAAGATGTGAAGACGCCGCTGCTCGAGCTCATCCGTTGTCCGTTCTGCCGCGCCGAGCTCGCCGAGGCGGGCGGGGCGCTCCGGTGCAACGGCTGCGGCCGCACCTTCGAGATCACCGCGGACGGGATTCCGCTCATGCTCCATGAGGCCCTCCCGGGCGCGCCGGAGAAGCTGCGCGAGGCCGAAGGGTGGCTCGAAAAAGCGCGCGCGGAGGGCTGGTACGAGCCGGACGACGCCGTCGACGCGGTCCTGCCGTTCGTGAACCGCGAGCTCGGCTGGAACGACCCCAACTGGCTCGCGAACGGCCACTCGTTCCAGGTGCTGCTCGACCGCTACGTCGCCGGCGCGCGAGGTCTCCGCGTCCTCGAGGTCGGCGCGGCGAAGGCCTGGGGATCGCGGTTCTGGCTCGAGCGCGACTGCGAGTACGTCGCGACCGACATCCTCGTCGACTCCAAGATCGGCCTCGGGCGAGGCGCGTTCTACGGCGACTTCGCGCGTGTGCAGGCCGACGGCGAGCACCTGCCCTTCGCGGATGCGAGCTTCGACGTGACGTATTGCGTCGCAACGCTGCACCACGCGCTCGATTTGACGCAGATGGTGAAGGAGATGGCCCGCGTGACGCGGCCCGGCGGCATCGTCGCCGGGCTGAACGAGGGAATCCGCGGCGTCCTCCGCAGCTCGGAGAACCCGGACCAGGCGGGCGAGAAGGAGCTCGGGATCAACGAGCACGTCCACACCGTGTGGGCGTACGCCGCCGCGTTCGCGCGGGCCGGCCTCGTCGTTCGGCGGCTCGAGCGGTCGGACGGCTGGCCGCCGGTTCCCTTCGGCTACTTCCTCTCGCGCGTGCCGAAGATCGGCATGACCCTCGGTACGCTCGCGCATCTCACCGCGGCGCGGTACGCCGGCGCGTCCATCTACGCGCGAAAGCGCGGCGCATGAGCGCTCTCGCCGTCTACGCGGACGTCGTTCGCTACCGCGATCTGTTCGCAAACCTCTTCCGCCGCGACCTGCACGCGAAGTACAGAGGCTCGGTGCTCGGCGTGCTCTGGACGGTCGCGAACCCGGTGATGCTGATGGGCGTCTACCTGTTCGTGTTCGGCGTCGTCTGGAAGTCGCCGTTCTCCAACGGCGGCCACTATCCGCTGTTCCTGCTCTCGGGCCTCGCCGTCTGGACGTTCTTCACCGCCGCTCTGCTGTCGTCCACGAGGTCGATGCTCGACAACGCGAACCTGATCAGGAAGACGAAGTTCCCCCGGCAGCTCGTACCGCTCTCCGTCGTCGCTGCGCACCTCGTCAGCTTCGTGGCCATGCTCGTGTTGCTGCTCGTCGTGAACTTCATCGCGCTTCCGCGTGCACGGGCGACGGAGCTGCTCGCGGTGCCGCTCGCCGCGCTGTTCGTCGCGCTCGTCTGCGGCCTCGCGCTCGCGGTCGCGTCGCTCAACGTGCTCTTCCGCGACGTCGAGTTCATCGTGGCGGCGCTGCTCGTGCCCTGGTTCTTCCTGACCCCGATCCTCTATCCGCTCGACGGGGCGCAGATCGGGCGCCACCCCACTGCGGCGTGGTTCATCCACTGGGTCAACGTCCTCTCCCCGGGGATCGAGGCCATCCGCGCCCCGCTCTTCCAGGGCCGGCTCCCGTTCTGGGGCGATGCGCTCTATCTCGTCGTGGCGTGCGTGGTGGCGCTCGCGCTCGGCGCGTTCGTCTTCAGTCGCGTCGACGATCAGATCGCGATCGAAGTCTGACCACGAGCCTGCCGTCGAACATCGACGGCTCGTCGCCCTCGGGCCGGTAGGCGGGCAGGCCGGCGACCACGCAGTTCGGCTCGAGCGGCGGCAGCAGCGACGGGCACACGAGCGGGTGGGCGAAACGGGGGTGCCGCCCACCGCCCGGCGCATACGGCGCGAGCGCGGGATCGCCGCGACGCAGCAGGCCGCGCTCGGGCTCGATCGCGCCGCCGACTGCGGCGTAGCCCTCCTCGTGCAGCGCGCGGACGCCCTCGTGCCAGCCCTCGGCGGGCTCCGCGCCGTCTGCGAGGAAGGCGCGGGCGCCGCCGGCGTCCCGGGGCAGCACGTCGGCGTCCTCCTCGTACGGCGGATTGCCGATCTCCGCGAGCCAGAAGCGGTGCTCTTCGACGAGGTCGACGGCGAGGCGGTAGCGGCCGGGCGGGATCGGGCCTCGCAGGGGCAGCTGCTGCCGGAGCGTCTCCCCCGGGGCGACGGCGCGCTCGAGCGGCGTGCGGGGGCTGTCCCACACGATCGGGTTGCCGCGCTCGTCGAGCCAGTGGTAGGCGAGGAACAGCCCGTCCTGCGCGCCGCGCGTGCGCCAGGTCGCCGAGCCCGCGTTCTCGACCTCGATCGTCGCCTGCTGGAGCGCGCCCGCCTGGACGGGCAGGCGCTCGAGCCGGCGCCAGCGTGCGACGAGGGGGCCGGCGGCGCTCATCAAGCATCTAGTCTAGGCGGGTGACTCGGCCTCTCCTCGTTCGGGCCGCGCTGCGCGAGCCGGTCGAGCGCACGCCGGTGTGGTTCATGCGCCAGGCCGGGCGCTCGTTGCCCGAGTACCGCGCGATCCGCGAGCGGCACGGGTTCTTCGACGTCGCCGGCACCCCGGAGCTCTGCGCCGAGGTGACGCTCCAGCCCGTGCGCCGTCACGGCGTCGACGCGGCCGTGATGTTCGCCGACATCATGTCGCCGGTGCTCGGCATGGGCGTCGCGCTCGAGCTGGTCGAAGGCGTCGGTCCCGTGATCGAGCAGCCGGTCGCGACGCTCGCCGACGTGGAGCGCCTGCGCGTCGTCGAGCCGGAGGAGTGGGCCGGGCCGATCCTCGAGGCGGTGCGCATCGTGCGCCGCGAGCTCGACGTGGAGAAGGCCGTGATCGGCTTCTGCGGCGGCCCGTTCACCGTAGCCGGCTACCTCGTCGAGGGCAAGCCCAGCCGCGACTTCACCCGGACGAAGGCATTGATGTATCGGGAGCCGACGGTGTGGCACGCGCTCATGGACCGGCTCGCCGAGCAGTCGGCGCGCTACGTCGCCGCGAAGGTGCGCGCGGGCGCGGACGTCATCCAGCTCTTCGACTCCTGGGTCGGCGCGCTGTCGCCGGCCGACTACGAGGAGTTCGTCGAGCCGTACTCGGCTCGCATCCTCGCGGCCGTCGACGTGCCGACGATCCACTTCGGCACGGGCGTGACCGAGGAGGTGCTGCGACGGATGATCCGCGCGGGTGGCGACGTGATCGGCATCGACTGGCGGCTCCCAGTCGAAGTCGTGCCCGAGGATCGGGCCCTCCAAGGCAACCTTGATCCTGCGTTGCTGCTCGGGCCATGGGCGAGAGTCGAGGCCGAGGCGATGCACATCCTCGCGCGCGCGGCAGCGCGCGGCAGCCACATCTTCAACCTCGGCCACGGCGTCCTCCCCCAGACCGACCCCGAGGTCGTGACCCGGCTCACCGCGCTCGTGCAGGGGCGCACCGTGGAGCCGCTAGCGTGACCGCATGAGCGAAGCCGTGATCCTGATGGCGTACGGCTCGCCCGAGCGGCTCGCCGACGTCCCGGCGTACTACGCCGACATCCGCGGCGGCCGCCCGGTCGCCCCCGAGCATCTCGCCGACCTCGTCGAGCGCTACCGCAGGCTCGGCATCGAGGACTCCTCGCCGCTCAACGCGATCACCGAACAGACTCGTGCCGCCCTCGAGGAGGAGCTCGGGCTGCCCGTCTACACGGGGATGAAGCACTGGCCGCCACGCATCGCCGACGCCGCCGAGGCGGCGCTCGCGGGCGGGGCGGAGCGCATCGCCGGGCTCGTGCTCGCGCCGCACTACTCGGCGCTCTCGATCAAGGGCTACCGCGACCAGCTCGAGGAGGCGCTCGCGGGCCGCGCGGAGCTCGCGTTCGTCGAGAGCTGGCACGACGAGCCCGGGTTCGTCGAGCTCCTCGCCGAGCGGGTGCGCGGGACGCACGCGCACGTGGTCTTCTCCGCCCATTCCCTGCCGGAGCGGATCCTCGCGATGGGCGATCCCTACAAAGCACAGCTGCTCGAGACTGCCGGTCTTGTCGCCGAGGCCGCAGGCCTCGGCGACCGGTGGAGCTTCTCCTTCCAGAGCGAGTCGCCGACCGGCGAGCCGTGGCTCGGGCCCGACATCCTCGACCATCTCGCCGCGCTGCGCGAGGACGGGGTCACCGACGTGCTCGTCTGCCCGGTCGGCTTCGTCTCCGACCATCTCGAGATTCGCTGGGACATCGACGTCGAGGCGCAGGAGCGGGCGACGGGGCTCGGTCTGCGCCTCGCCCGGATCGAGATGCCGAACGCCGACCCGGCGTTCATCCGGACGCTCGCCGGGATCGTCCGGCGCGCACTCGGAGTACCGTCACGAGCATGACGCCCGGAGCGATCGTCGTCGAGCATGCCGCGCGCAGCTTTCGCGTCTACCCCCGCGAGAACCGGGCGCTCAAGGACCTGATCGTCGCGCGCGGCCGTGTGCGCGGCTCCGACGTCGTCGCACTACGCGACGTGTCGTTCACCGTCGAGCCGGGAAGCGCGGTCGGCCTCGTCGGCCGCAACGGCTCCGGCAAGACGACGCTGCTGCGCCTGCTCTCGGGAATCATCAAGCCGACGTCGGGCCGCGTCGCGGTCGGCGGGCGGATCGGCTCGCTGCTCGAGCTCGGCGCCGGCTTCCATCCCGACCTGACGGGGCGTGAGAACGTCTATCTCAACGGCTCGATCCACGGGCTCGGCCGTGCGGCGATTCGCGAGAAGCTCGACGAGATCGTCACGTTCGCGGGGCTCGAGGACTTCGTCGACCTGCCGGTGCGTACCTACTCGTCGGGGATGTACATGCGGCTCGGCTTTGCGATCGCTGCGCACATCGAGGCCGACGTGCTGCTCCTCGACGAGGTGTTCGCCGTCGGCGACGAGGCGTTCCAGCGCAAGTGCTTCGGCAAGATCTTCGATTTCAAGCAGCGGGGCGGCACGATCGTGTTCGTGTCGCACGACGCCGCCGCGGTCGAGCGCCTCTGCGATCGCGCGGTGCTGCTGAAGGACGGCGTCGTCGCGTTCAACGGGCCGACGCACGAGGCGATCGTCGAGTACCGCCGCCTCCTCGCGGGCGAGCGCGAGCCGGAGGAGCGCGCCGCAGGCCTGAAGGAGTGGGGTGGAGAGATCGCGCGTGTCGAGCGGGTCCGGCTGCTCGGGTCGGACGGCGACGAGCGCATGCAGCTGCTCGCCGGCGAGTCGTTCGCGATCGCCGCCGACGTCGTGGCCGAGCGCTCGATCGCACCGCCCCGGCTCGTGTGGGAGCTGCGCGACGACGCGACGATGCTCGTCGCGTCGGGTGCCGTGTCGACCGCGGAGCACGGCTGGCAGCCGGACACCCGCACGCTCATGCTGCGCTTCGACGTGGATCGTCCGCCGTTCGCCGACGGGCGGCTGCACCTGCGCGTCGATCTCACCGACGAGGACGGCCAGACGCAGTACCACTCGCTCGACGACGCGCGTGTGTTCGTCGTGTATCCCGCCGACGAGAGCCGCGGCCTCGTGCGCCTGGAGGGGCGCTGGTCGCGGGAGGAGTCGCCGCTCGCCGCAGAACTGGAGAGAGCATGAGCTCCCGCACCTGCCCCGACTGGCCCGACCTGATGGAGCTCGCTCCCGAGCTCCAGTTCAAGCACTACACGGTCGCGGAGGCGCAGCTCCCGGCTGACGCGCTGATGTTGGTGAAGGACTTCTCGCTCGCCGACGTGGCGATCTGCGCCGACCTGGACAAGAACGTCTTCTATGCGGCGCACACGGACGGGCGCGTCGCCGACGCGCTCCGCCAGAGCCACTGGTACGAGATCCGCGAGTGGATCAGCGCCGGCCGGCCCGGCCACGGCCAGTACTAGGGAACAGGCGTCAGCAGCGGCTCGCCGCGCTCGGCGGCGAGCAGGTTGTCGACGACGACCCGCGTCATCGCCGCGCGCGTCTCGACGGTGGCGCTGCCGACGTGCGGCGTGAGCACCACGTTCGGGAGCCCGAGGAGCGCCTCCGGCAGGGCCGGCTCGTGGACGAACACGTCGAGGCCGGCGCTGATCCGGCCCGAGACGAGCTCCTCGACGAGCGCGTCCTCGTCGACGAGCGCGCCGCGTGCGGTGTTCACGAGCGTCGCGCCGTCGCGCAGCAGCGCGAGCCGCTCACGTGAGATGAGGCCCCTCGTCTCGGGCGTCAGGGGCGCGTGGATCGAGACGACGTCCGACTCGCGCAGCAGGTCGTCGAGCGCGCGGTACTCGAGCCCCGGCTCGTCGACCGGCGTGCGCCGGTGATAGAGCACGCGCATGTCGAAGCCGCGCGCGCGCCGCGCCAGCGCGGCGCCGATGCGGCCGAGGCCGACGATGCCGAGCGTCGAGCCGGACACCTCGCGGCCGAGGAGCGGCGGCTCCCACCAGCCCGTGCGCCACGACCCGGAGCGCACGTGGCCGTCTGCCTCGACGAGCCGCCGCCGCGCGGCGAGCAGGAGCGCGAACGCGAGATCGGCGGTCGTCGCGTCGAGGACGCCGGGAGTGTTCGTCACCTCGACGCCGCGCGCGCGGCACGCCACGACGTCGACCAGCTCGTAGCCGACGCCGTAGTTCGCGACGAGGCGCAGCGCGGGGAACAGGTCGAGCACTGCGTCGTCGATCCGCGCGCCCGGCGCGACGAGCGCCCTGACGTCGTCTCGCCCGGTCTCGAGCGCGCCGATCTCCACGTCCTGAAGCTCGTCCCACGCAGGGCCCGGGAGGCGTTGGGTGGCGAATACGCGCATCGGCTCCGAGTATCGCCGACGGACCGCCACCGTGGTCCACGCGGCTAGTCTCTGCCCCATGCCGACGGTCGTCATCCCATTCGCCGGAGTGGAGGGCAAGACCCGCCTGCACGCCTCGACGCGCGAGCGCCGCGCCGTGTCGCTTGCGATGCTCGCCGACGTCCTCGCGGCGGCCGCGGCCGTCGGAGCTCCGCGTGTCGTGACCGCGGACGAAGAGGCGGCGGCGATCGCGCGCGAGCTCGGGGCAGAGATCGTCGCGGATCCGGGCGCGGGCCAGGGCCCGGCCGTGGCCGCCGCGCTCGTGGATCCCGAGCCCGGACCGATCCTGATCGTGAACGCCGACGTGCCCTGCGTCGTCGCGTCCGACCTGCGCGCGCTCCTTGCCGCCACCCCGCCCGGCGGGATCGCGCTCGTCGAGGCGCTCGACGGGACGACGAACGCGCTGAGCCTCCCCGGACCCGAGGCGTTCGCGCCGCTCTACGGGCCCGACAGCGCGGCGCGCTTCCGTGCGCACGCCGCCGAGCTCGGCCTCGAGACCGTCGCCGTGGCCGCTCCGAACCTCGCCGACGACGTCGACACGCTCGACGACCTTCACCGGCTGGAGCTCCGCTGCGGCCCGCGGACGCGGGCGTGCCTCCACGAGCTTTCCGCCGGGGCAGCGCGGTGAAGATCGTCGTGCTCTCCGGCGGCGTCGGCGGTGCGCGCTTCGTACGCGGCGTCGTCGAGGTCGTCGGACCTGAGGACGTGACGGTCGTCGGTAACGTCGGCGACGACGTCGAGGTGCTCGGCATGCACGTGTCGCCCGACCTCGACTCGATCCTCTACGCGCTCGCCGGGCTGAACGACGAGGAGCGCGGGTGGGGCCGCTCGGGCGAGACGTGGCAGGCCCTCGAGACCGTCTCGTCGCTCGGAGGCGAGGCGTGGTTCCGTCTCGGCGACCGTGACCTCGGGCTGCACCTCGTGCGCACGCAGGCGCTGCGCTCGGGGGAGCCGCTCTCCGCGGTGACCGCGCGCATCGGCGCGGCGCTCGGCGTCGAGACCCGCCTGCTGCCCGCCACCGACGACCGGCTGCGCACGTGGGTCGGCACCGCGGCCGGCGAGTTCCCGTTCCAGGAGTGGTTCGTCGCGCGCGGCCACGCCGACGAGGCTGAGCGCGTGCGCTTCGAGGGCGCCGAGGCCGCTGCGCCGGCTCCGGGCGTCCTCGAGGCGATCGACGCAGCCGACCTCCTGCTGATCGCCCCGAGCAACCCGTACGTGTCGATCGAGCCGATCCTCGCGGTGTCCGCGATCCGCGACGCGCTCGAGCGGCGCCGCGTGCCGTGCGTCGCGATCAGCCCGCTCATCGGCGGCCGCGCGGTGAAGGGACCCGCCGACCGCATGCTCGCGCGCATCGCCGGAGGCACGTCTCCGCGTCACGTCGCCGGCTGTTACGCGGGCCTCGTCGACTCGATCGTGCTCGACGCGGCCGACGCGGCCGACCTCGAGGGGCTCGGCGAGGTGAGCCCGATCGTCGCGCGCACGCTGATGAGCGATGCAGGAGCGCGGCGCAGGCTCGTCGAGGCCGCGCTGGGGGTCGTGCCGGCATGAGGATCGCCGTGGTCGGTGGGACCGGCGACTTCGGCCTCGCCCTCGCACGGCTGCTCGTCGCCGCCGGAGAAGACGTCGTGATCGGCTCCCGCGACGCCGGGCGGGCGGCCGCGAAAGGCGCGGAGGTCGGCGCAGCCGGAGCGTCGAACGAAGACGCGGTGCGCGGCGCGGACGTCGTCGTGCTCGCCGTGAAGTCGGACGCCGCGCTGCCGACCGCAGAGTCGCTCGCGGACGCGATCGGCGACACGCCCGTGCTGAGCGTCGCGAGCGAGCTCCGCTTCACGAAGCAGGGCGTCTTTCCGTCCGAGCACGAGCGCTCGATCGCGGAGCGCACGCAGGAGCTCCTGCGTGCGCCGGTGACCGCGGGGCTGCACTCGCTCGCCGCTGCGTCGCTCGCGCAGGGCAAGGCCGACGGGGACGCGCTCGTCTGCGGCGACGACGGCGCCGCGAAGGAGCTCGTGCTGGAGCTCGCGTCGAAGGTCGTCTCCGGTCGCGCGCTCGACGCGGGCCCGCTCGCGAGCGCACGTGCGCTCGAGGGCATGACCGCGGTGATCGTCAACCTGAACAAGCGGTACAAGGGCCACGCGGGCGTTCGCGTCGTCGGCCTTCCGTGAGCGGCTACTCCGTCTTTCCCGTCACGGGGATCCCCGAGCTCCACGAAGGGGACGACCTCGCGACGCTGATCCTGGAACGCGTCGAGCTCGAGGACGGTGACATCGTCGTCGTCGCGCAGAAGGCGATCTCGAAGATCGAGGGGCGCACCGTGCGGCTCGCCGACATCGAGCCGTCCGAGTGGGCGCGCGAGATCGCAGGCGACGAGGAGGACCCGCGCCGCATCGAGGCGATTCTCCGCGAGGCGACGAGCATCATCCGGATTCGCGCGCCGCTCGTGATCTGCGAGACCCGCGACGGCTTCATCTGCGCGTCGGCAGGGGTCGATGCGTCGAACGCGACGGAGGCCGACACGCTCGTCCTGCTGCCGCTCGACTCCGACGCCTCCGCGGCGGCCCTCCGCGACACGCTCCGCGGACGCAGCGGCCGCGAGGTGGGCGTGCTCGTGACGGACTCCTTCGGGCGCCCCTGGCGCCAGGGCACCATCGACGTCGCGATCGGCGCCGCCGGCATCGTCGTGCTCCAGGATCTGAAGGGCAAGCGCGATCCGGTGGGACACCAGCTGCGCTCCACCGTCATCGCCGTCGCCGACGAGATCGCGAGCGCGGCGCAGCTGGTCGCGGGCAAGCTCGACCGGATTCCCGTGACGATCGTGCGCGGGCTCGACCTCCGCGGCGACGGCCGCGCACGCGAGATCCCGGTTCCGGCCGAGCGCGACCTGTTCCGTTAGCGTGGGCGGCGTGACGGACACCGACCCTGTCTCGACCGCCAACGAGCTGCTGCGCGAGAAGGGCTATACCGATCGAGACCTCGCGGTGCACCCGGGCCTGCGCGGCAGGGCGCTCCTGAAGGGCAACAAGATCATCAGCCCGTTCTCCGACGACGCGGAGCTCGTGCTGCGCGTCGTGCGCGACCTCGTGCCGCCCGGCGCGGAGCTCGGCAACCGGCTCCTGCGTCCCGCCGACCTGCGGGCCGAGCTCGGCTAGATCCGGGCGCGCTCGAAGACGACGAACAGCACGAGGTGCTCGTAGGCGGTGAAGCGGTGCTCGGCGCCCGCCTCGACGAACACGGCGTCGCCCTCCTTCACCGGCACGTCCTTGCCCTCGACCGTCAGCACGCCGGTGCCCTCGAGCACGAGATACACCTCGTCGTCCTCGTGCGGCTGCTGCTTGTCGGGCTCGGGCGCGACGAGGACGTAGACGCCGAGCTCGAGCCCGGGCGAGTCGTGGACGACCTCGTAGCCGCCGCCGGCGGCGCGGAGCTTCTCGACGACCGACGCCACGCCGAACGCATGCACGGTCAGGAGGCTACCCAAAGCGGTAGCCGCAAGGCGAGCGCGTCGCCGTCCTGCTCCAGCGAGCCGCCGTGGTCGGCGGCGATCCGTCCTGCCGCGACGACGCCGAGGCCGCCCGGTGCGGCAGGGCTGACCCGCAGGACGCCGTCGGCGGTGACCTCGACCTCGATCGACCCGCTGTCGCCCGCCGACGCGCGGGCGGCCGAGACGAGGTGGAGCGCCGCCTGCACGAGCGCGCCGGGCGGACAGCGCACGACGACCGGCCTCCCCGGATACGTCGCGGAGATCTTCAGCTCCTTCGCGCACCCGCGGCGGACGAGCGCGGTCGCCGCGCGGGCGGCCTCGTCGAGCGCCGCGCTCTCCCGGTCTTCCGGCGGGCGGGCGTAGTCGAGGAGGGCGCGTAGCTCCTCCTTCAGCTGGAGCGCGGCCTGCTCGGCGAGCCGGAGGCGCTCCTCCTCCGGCGAGCCGGGCACCGCGTCGCCCAGCAGGAGGTCGACGAGCCCGAGGACGGCGAAGAGCGGATTCGCCAGGTCGTGGCCGATGTCGGCCGCGAGCGCGCCCAGCGCTGCGGAGCGGGCGAGCGGCAGGAGCTCCCGCTCCAGGGCCGCCCGCTGCTCGTCCGGGAGGGCCAGTAGCGTCGAAAGGAGATACTCCGGTCTGTCGGACATCTAGGAAGGGCGGGCCTGCGTGAGCGAGCAGATCACCTGTGTGATCGCCGACGACCATCCGGCGATGCTGACCGCGATCGCGGACACGCTGGCGCGGAGCGGCGTCGCGATCGTCGGCCGCGCGTCCGACGGCCTGGAGGCGCTCGCCCAGATCGAGGCGCACCAGCCGCGCGTGGCGCTCGTGGACGTCCGCATGCCGCGGCTCTCGGGAATCGAGGTCGCGCAGAAGGCTGCGGTGGTTGCGCCCAACACGTCCATCGTCTTCTACACAGCCTACGGCGACCGCGCACTCCTCTCGGAGGCCCTCGACGTCGGCGCACGCGGTTTCGTGCTGAAGGAGGCGCCGCTGCCCGACCTCGTACGGGCGGTCGAGCGGGTCGCGGCGGGCGAGGCGTACGTCGACCCGGTCCTCGCCGGCATCCTCGTGAGCGCGCAGTCCGACAAGATTCCGTCGCTGACCCAGCGGGAGCGCGAGGTCCTGCGGCTGCTCGCCGACGGCCTCTCGAACGAGGAGATCGGCAAGCGGCTCTTCATCTCGCCGGAAACCGTCCGGACGCACGTGCGCAAGGCGATGGCGAAACTCGAGGCCGACACGCGGACGCAGGCCGTCGCCATCGCGCTGCGCCAGTCCCTGATCTCGTGAGCGAGCGCGACCGCCCGGATGGCGTCCAGCCGGTGGGCGCGCGCTTCGTCGACGAGCTCGGCTTCGGGTTCGGCTGGATCTCACCGAAGCCGCGCTTCATGCAGCGGTGCTCGCACGCGCTCTGCGTGGGTGGGAAGGTCTGGCTGATCGACCCGGTCCTCGACGACGGCGTGCTCGAGCGCGTCCGCGGGCTCGGCGAGCCGGCCGGCGTCGTGCAGCTGCTCGACCGTCACGGACGCGACTGCGCGCGCGTCGCGAGCCTGCTCGGCGTGCCGCACCTCGACGTCCCCGACGTCGCGCCGGCCGGTGCTGCCTTCGAGGTGCTCCCTGTGCTGCGGCGCCGCCGCTGGCACGAGGTGGCGCTGTGGCTCCCGGAGCAGCGCACGCTCGTCTGTGCGGAGGCCGTCGGCACGGCGCAGTACTACCGCGCGCCCTCCGAGCGCCTCGGCGTCCACCCTCTGCTGCGCCTGACGCCGCCGCGCGCGCTCCTCGCGGTCGAGCCTGCGCACATCCTCGTCGGCCACGGCGAGGGCGTGCACGAGGACGCTCCCGCCGCGTTGCGTGACGCGGTCGAGCACGCGCGGCGGCGGACGCCGGCCTGGCTCTGGGCCGGCCTGCGTGCGCACGGCCCACTGCGACGCCGGTAGAGGTTCGACGGCGCGCGAAGTACGCTGCGCGCATGGCCGTCGCCTCCGATCTCCGCGCCCAGCTGCTTCGGCTCGTCCCCGACGCGCAGCGCGTGAACGACGGCGACTCGGTGCTCGACCAGCACGCGGCCGATCTCTCGTATCACCCGCCGCACCGGCCCGACGTCGTCGTCTTCCCCGAGTCGGCGGACGAGGTCGCCGCGGTGCTCGCCTATGCCAACACGGGCGGCGTGCCCGTCGTCCCGTTCGGCGCGGGCACGAGCCTGGAAGGCCACGTGATTCCTCTCTACGGCGGGATCAGCCTCGATCTGACGCGCATGAACGCGATCGTCGCGCTGCGCCCGGACGATCTGACGGTGACCGTGCAGCCGGGCGTGACGCGCTCGCAGCTCGAGGCCGCCGCCGGTCCGCACGGCCTGTTCTTCCCCGTCGATCCGGGCGCCGACGCGACGCTCGGGGGGATGGCGGCGACGAACGCGAGCGGGACGACGACCGTTCGCTACGGCGGCATGCGGGCGCACGTGCTCGCGCTCGAGGTGGTGCTCGCCGACGGGCGGATCGTCCGCACCGGCACACGGGCCGTGAAGACCTCCGCCGGCTACAGCCTCACGAATCTCTTCGTCGGCTCCGAGGGCACGCTCGGCGTGATCACCGAGCTGACGCTGCGCCTGCACCCGATCCCCGAGCACGTCGTCGTCGCGCGTGCCGCGTTCCCGTCTGTCGAGGCCGCGTGCCGCGCGGCGGCCGCGATCATCGGCGTCGGCGTTCCCGTGCTGCGCTGCGAGCTGTTGGACGCGACGACGATCGGTGCGCTGAACGCCTTCAGCGGCACCGCGTTCCCCGAGTCGCCCTATCTGTTCGTCGAGTTCGGGGGCAGCGAGGCCGGCGTCGCCGGCGACCTCGCGACGACACGCGAGCTGGCGGAAGACGAAGGCGCGTCGGCGTTCGAGTCGGAGAGCGACCCGACTGCGCGGGCGAAGATGTGGGACGCCCGCCACAACGCGCTGATGGCGTCGCTCGCGCTTGCGCCCGGCTCGCGGGCGATGACGACCGACGTCGCCGTGCCGGTCTCCGAGCTCGCGGGCGCCATCGAGCGGGCACGTCGTGCGCTCGACGAGTCCGGGCTGCGGGGCGGCATCGTCGGCCATGTCGGCGACGGCAATTTCCACGTCGCGTTCCTCCTCGACCCCGACGACGCCGCGTCGATCGAACGTGCGGAGGCGCTGAACTCACGCGTCGTCGAGGACGCGCTCGCCCGCGGCGGCACCTGCACCGGCGAGCACGGGATCGGCTACGGCAAGCTCGCCTATCTCGAGCGCGAGCACGGCGACACCGTGCCGCTGATGCGCGGGATCAAGGAGCTGTTCGACCCGAACGGGATCATGAATCCCGGCAAGGTCATTCCTCCGACTTGAGCACGTCGGCGAGCAGCGCGTAGCCGCGCGCGATCAGCTCGCGCTTCTCGGCCTCGGGCCACGGCTGCGCGCGACGCAGCCCGGTCTCGAGCGTGATCTCGCCCGCCGTGCCCTCCACCGCGATGCGCGGGATCAACCGGTTGCCGAGGAACGGGAACTCCGCCGATGCGAACCGTTCCGCGACCGCCTGCGCGACGCGCCCGCCCCGTCGGCCGCCCTCGCGGCGCACGATCTCGTCGACGTCCTCGCGCAGCGCGGCGAGCGCCGCGAGTCCTTCGTCCTTGTCGCGCGCGGACCGCTCCTCGAGCAGCGTGTTCTGCTGCACCGTGACGCGCATCAGGCGAACGATCATGTCGCCCCAGTGCGCGGGCTCGCCGCGCGCGTCCCGATCCTCTGCCTCTCGCAGCTCCGCGATCAGCGCACGCACGGGCGGGACCTTCGGGAACCGCTCGAGCCGCCGCCGCACTCTCCCCAGCCAGTCTGCGTTGAACCGCGGATACTGCGGCAGGTAGCGGAAGCTGACGATCAGCTCGATGCCGGGCTGGCGGTACGCGTGACCGAGCGGGAAGTTGCGCACCCACGCGCCGTCGGTCGCGATGCGGTCGCCCACCTGCCGCGGCAGCACGAGCGCGCTGACGGCCGCCGACGCGAGCACCGCCTGCGCCATCGTCTCCGGCGGCGTCGAGCGGGACGAGTAGGCGAGCTCGTACGCCCGCGGACCGCTCCCGTGCACGTCCGCGCTCACGTCCGTCGCGAACACGACGACCTCCACGGGCGACTCGGCGAGCGCGCGGGCGATCTCGGCGAGACCGCCGAGCCGCTCTTCGACCGTCGCCGGCAGCCGGTAGTCGTGCGAGCCGAGGAGCGGTAGCCGCCACAGCGAGTGCGGCCGGAAGGTGTCGTCCGGCTGGAGGCGGAGCATGAACTCCTCGAGGTCGTCGAGCCGGTCGAGCGCTGCCATCACGCCGGTCACCGCGCCCGACGACGTCCCGTAGATCCAGCCGATGCGCGGCCAGAGGTCGGTCTCGCGGAGCCGCTTGAGGAACCCGAGCTCCATCAGGAGCCCGTTGACGGCCCCGCCGGAGAGGACGACGGCGACGTCGCGTTCCATCAGGATGCAGCGCCGACGTAGGTGAGCCACGAGCCGTGGCCGATCTCCGAGACCTCGAGGTCGCTTGAACCGAGCCGTCGTACGCGCATGTCAGTCACGCTACCCGCATGCACGGCGATCACGTGGAGGAATCCATCGAGCTTGCCGGGCGCATGCTCACGCTGCTGCGCCCCGCGAGCGCGGACGAGCTCATCGACGAAGAGGCGTTCGGCGGCGACGAGTTCCTCCCGTACTGGGCCGAGCTGTGGCCGAGCGGCGTCGCGCTCGCCGGCGCGGTCGGGGCGCTCGATCTCCGTGGATCACGCGTCCTCGAGCTCGGTGCCGGCCTCGGGCTGCCGTCGCTCGCGGCCGCGCTCGGCGGTGCTGACGTCCTGGCGACGGACTGGGCGGACGACGCCGTCGAGCTGCTGCGCGCCAACGCGGAGCGCAACCGGATCGCGCTGCGCGTGGAGCGCGTCCGCTGGGACGAGCCCGAGCTGCTGCTCGGGACGGCGCCCTGGCCGCTCGTGCTCGGGGCGGATCTCCTCTACGAGCGGCGGAACGCCGACCAGCTCCTCGAGCTCCTGCCGCGCCTCGGCGCCGAGGTCCTGCTCGCCGAGCCGGGGCGGCCGTTCGCGCGCGGGTTCTTCGAGCGGGCGGCGGAGCGGTGGGAGATCGCGACCGTCGAGGACAGGCTCTTCCGCCTCCGGCTACGGTGACCCGGTGCTCGCGGTCGTCCTCGCCGTGGTCGCGCTCGTCGCGCCGCCGAAGCCGAGCATCGTCTCGAAGCCGATCCCGTTCCCGGCGCACCGGCTCGCCGAGACGGTCGCGTACGCGAAGCGGCACTACGGGATCGACTCGTACGTGCTCCAGCCGCGTGCGATCGTCGAGCACGTGACCGTGACCTCGAGCTTCTCCTCCGCGTACAACACGTTCGCGGCCGACGTTCCCGACAGTGAGCTGCACCAGCTGCCCGGCACGTGCGCGCACTTCATCGTCGACCGTGACGGCACGATCTACCAGCTCGTGCCGCTGAACGTCATGTGCCGGCACACCGTGGGCCTGAACTGGGCGGCGATCGGAATCGAGCACGTCGGCCTCTCTGACTCCCAGGTTCTCGGCGACGCGTTGCAGATGCGCAGCTCGCTCGCGCTCACGGTGTGGCTGATGGCGCGCTACCGCATTCCGCTCGCGAACGTGATCGGCCACAACGAGAGCCTCTCGAGCCCCTTGCACAAGGAGCTGTACGCGCCGTGGCGCTGCCAGACCCATGCCGACTGGCGGCGTGCGGACATGAACGTCTATCGCACGAGGCTCGTCGCGCTCGCGCGCCGGTACGGCCTCGGCGTCGGCCCGCCGCCGGCGCTGCGGCCCACGGGTTGCTAGTGTAGTGTCTTGTAAATAAGTGTGGTTTGTGGTAGGGTGGCCTATGCGCTCTGCTACTGCTCCGATGCCGCTGGCCGCCGTTCAGCGAGAAGTGCTCGAGAAGCTGTCTCGAGCGCGTACTG
>Ga0315281_10000366_pt1 | contig 62432 bp, 110 predicted proteins | sample YL17G07_0_MG_FD_204540 | JGI IMG/M metagenome (GOLD analysis project Ga0315281, IMG submission 204540) | Sediment microbial communities from Yellowstone Lake, YNP, Wyoming, USA - YL17G07_0 | ecosystem: Environmental > Aquatic > Freshwater > Lake > Sediment | place: USA: Wyoming | collected...
TGGTGGATAAGCAAATGGCACTAGCTACGACATTTCTGAAACCTATAATGTTAGTGCGAGCTATCATGTTCTTGAAACCTAAGAGGGCTGTGCGAGCTACGCCGGAAGTGAAACCTATTGGGGTGCTGCGAGCTATGTTGGCCTTGAAACCTACTACGAGCCTGCGAGCTACGAGCCTGTTGAAATCTATGAGCGAGATGCGAGCTACAAAGTCGATGAAACCTATCAGGTCAATGCGAGCGATTGCGAGAGTGAAACCTACGCCCGCCTTGCGAGCTAAGGTTCAGGTGAAACCTAGCGGAGATCTGCGAGCTAAAGAGCTTCTGAAACCTAAGATCCTGATGCGAGCTAGCCTGATCGTGAAACCTACTATCATGCTGCGAGCTACATCTGAGGTGAAACCTATCCCATTGGTGCGAGCTAATCCTAGCCTGAAACCTAGAAGGGCCATGCGAGCTACGCTCATCATGAAACCTACCATGCCTTTGCGAGCTAGAGAAGGGGTGAAACCTCTAGGTTTCCTGCGAGCTGAAGCTATCTTGAAACCTATTATGTGTATGCGTTCTGTGGGGGTGGCTGCATAATGACGGGGCGAAACATCTTGAGCAGTATCACCGGGATCTACGATGACATAGTGGCGACGCGCATAGCTGTGGGCAATAGGCGTGACCCCCGTCTCGGCCCAGAAGCCGAGTCATTCAACGATGAGGTAACGGGGAAGCTGCTCGACATCGAGAAGGAGCTGAAGAAGAGGATCGCCCGCGAAGTCGCGCCTCATCCCTTTTACAACTACTGGCTCGAAAGCGTCACGGGCGTCGGGCCCATACTGGGCGCCCAGATCATCAGTTGCATCCAAGGCCAGCTCCACACCCCCGAGTGCATCGTGAAGCGGGCAGCATACTACGCCAAGAAGACTAAGGTACAGAGAGGCGTCAAGAGGGCGCGTCGCTACACCTGCGAGTGCCCCGAAGTAGACATTGAACGCTTCCCCACCATCAGCAGTCTCCGCAAATATGCGGGGCTAGCCCCCGTCGATGGCAAGATTCCTAGGCCGCGCGCCGGGGAGCGGGTGACTTGGAGCCCACTCCTCAAGAAAGTGCTGTGGAAGGTCGGTGACAGCTTCGTCAAGAAAAGAAAGAGCTACTATCGTGGGATCTACGATGAGTACAAGAAATACTACGTGGAGCGTGATACTGGAAAGATCAGCCTGAAGCAGATCGACAACCGGGCTCGCCTGAAGGCTAAGCAGCGTTTCATTGATGACCTGTGGGTGAAGTGGCGGACAATGAAGGGTCTACCAGTGACCAAGCCCTATGCCTTCGCGGTGCTCGGCCACAGTGAAGACCACTATGAGCCCCCGCCAGAGGCAGGAGAAGAGACGAGGAGCAGGGCCGTCAGCCCCACATGAGCTAGAGCCCTCTTGAAACCTACCATGGGGATGCGAGCTAAAGCGTCAATGAAACCTATTGACGGACTGCGAGCTAAAACGCGGATGAAACCTATGGGACGCTCTGCGAGCTAGGCCGGAAGTGAAATCTATGAGGTTGATGCGAGCTATCTCGTGTGTGAAATCTAGAACAAACCTGCGAGCTACCGATCCGATGAAACCTATCGGGGATGTGCGAGCTACGGACTCTGTGAAACCTATGAGCGAAGTGCGAGCTATGAGAACCTTGAAGCCTAGAGAGGGTGTGCGAGCTAAACCCAACCTGAAATCTACTGCAAGATTGCGAGCTATGATGGACTTGAACCCTAATCTCTTGATGCGAGCTACGCTGCCTGTGAAATCTATGAGTGGATTGCGAGCTACGACGTCCGTGAAACCTATTAAAAGACTGCGAGCTACGCCGGAAGTGAAATCTAGAGGAGATCTGCGAGCTGAATCTACCTTGAAACCTATTATATCTATGCGAGCTAGTAGGTCTGTGAAACCTAGTAGACGACTGCGAGCTACGGGGCTCGTGCATCAGCTATGATGGGTATGAAGCCTACTGTTTGTTGCGTCAAGCTATGGCTCGCCGGGCTCGGGGGTAGATGGAGACTGTCTCCACTTCCCCCGGGTAGACATTCTTATTTAGTCTGTCGTCTACATTTGTAGACGACAATGCAAACCATGCTCTACGGCCTAGCTTCACACTCAGAGACTCGAAGGTGGCGTCTTTGGGGCTGTTGGACAGATCCGAACAGTCTATGGCGCGCGTTCCGAGAGATGAAGCTGCTCAAGCTCAGGGGCATTGAGGTCAAGGTGTGGCGTCCACGGCCAGAGCACTATCAGAGCGGCCATACCCACATTGCCGTCTTAGTCACGGAGACTGAGCTGCGGGATCTCGCCAAGATCTTCAGTGTCAGAGTGGCTGACCCGCAGCCAATCGCTTGTACTCAAGGAAGTGGGGGAGAACAATTCGAGGTATAGTGTCGTCTAGCTGAAACTTGTTCTTCCATGTTAGGCTGACGTCCTCTGTCTTGACTCCCCAATCCATGACGATCTGATGGTCGGGGTGCTCGGAGTAGTGAATCCCTGTCTCGATGAACCATTTGTCGGGTCGAGAGGGATCATATAGCTGTGTGCTGAGTCTCCAATACTTTTCCCCTGTCGTCTGCAGGAAGCTGAGTCCACACGTCTTGCAGTAGGCTTTGACTGAGAGATCCTTCATCGTGGCTCTGTCGAATGGAAACTTCTCTGAGTCGTAGGGGATGACTCTGCCTTGGGTGCTGCTCAATGGTAGTCCTCATCGTCTGGTTCTTTGGCGCGCTCCCGTTCTAGGGTCAAGAGCTCGGGTGTCGGCTCTCTCTTTGTCGAGGCCTCTTGGAGAGCCTTCATGAGTGCCGGATCGACTTGGGGCTCTCTCTCGGGTTCGAGTGGCCGGATGGCGTGGTAACTCATGGGCTTCAGCAACTTGGGGAAATATTTCTGCCAAGCTCCATGTAAGTAAATATTCAGCATCTCTGCCGCAGAGGATCTTCCTTGGCCGAAGGGGTTTCCAAACGTCCATCCTGTTATGAAGGGCAGCTCAAGATTGGCGTCGATCCCGTACTCGTAGACTAGGTGATTGACTCGATAGTGTCTGAGGCTGTGGGGGTGGATCTGGGGATCTAAGTCGCCAAGATTCTCTCGCACTATCTGCCAGAGCCTAGCACCCGTCAAGTCGAAGCTGAACTTCCTTGTGACGTTCCACCATTTGAGGAGATCAATCGTCCACGGTTCATAGGCCTGAGTCGTGGGCAGGGCGATCACCTTGTAGACTTTGCGATCCGGGTCTTTCTTCGAGCCCTTCCGTTTTCGCTTGGCGCAGGCCATGGTGATCGTGAGCACTTTCTCGGTGCGGAGCCTAGGTTCCCCGTTCTTGAAAACGGTGTGCGTGAAGTCTTCCATGTCTGGGAGATTCGTTTTCATCCAGAGTCCGTAGGGCTGAGTCCGTTTGTGCTGTTCGTCCCATGGCGTAACCTTGGTCGTGATCTCGGATACCCGGGCTGCCGTCAGGTAGGCCAGCTTGATTAGTATCTCATCCCGCTTTCTGCGTATGCGGTTATCCACAAAGTCCCTGAAGTCCATCAGATCCGGGACGTCTTGTACTGTCGTCTACTAATTCCCCCGAGAGAAAAACAAAAACTCAAGAGACGGTATTTAATTTAAGAGTTTCCATAGACTCTTAAACCCTTAAGGAAATGGAGAGAATAGAGCCCGTTCTGCTTTTATCCTAGTGCTATAAGCTACCTAAATATAACTTAGGGTGTTCAGGAATGGAAAGCCTTGTAGAGCGTAAGCCTGCTCTGAGATTCGGGGAAAGGATGAGGAGAGAGCACAAGTATGACGGCTTCATGTCGATCATAGTTGAGGGGAAGCAACGGATAGGCAAGAGCAGCTACGTGAGCCAGAGTGGGGCTGAGGCCCTAGGAGAATGGGACAAGGACGGTGATATGCTCTACTGTGCCAAACCTGACTACGAGACTCTGAAGAAGTATATCGTGTTCCGTCCTGTGGACTTCCTGAACCTTGTGCTCCACATCGAGGAGAAAGTCTGCCTAGTCATCTGGGATGATGCAGGGTACTGGCTCTTCGCCCTTGACTGGTACTTGCCCTTCGTCAAGAGCGTGTCCAGATACATACAGTTGGCAGGTAGGCAGATAACGTGTCTGTGCTTGACGACTCCGGATCAGGACTTGATCAGCAGCAAGGTGTTGGTGAGTCTCCCAAGTATGTACTTGGGTAGGATCAGGCGTGACGAGCGGACGAAGGATCGGCCAATGGATAGGCCTAGGGCAGCCAAGGTCTACGAGAGGTGGAAGTACCCTGATGGGCACCCCGGGGGAGTCTACACGAGATGGATCGACCACTTCAATGCGATCCTGCCCGATGACTTCTATAGTTGGTATAAGCCGATCAGCGATCAGTATCTTGATGTAGCTCTGCGGCTGATGAGGACTGAGGTCAAGAAGCTGACGAAGACGCTTGGAGCGGGAGAGGCTGCTCAGGCTCAGGAAGACGCTTACAAGATGGCCGGGGCTCCGGAGCGATATAATGAACTCGAAGACGTGATCAAGAATCTTGAGGCCGACAAGAACGAGGACTTGTAGGCTAATCCCCAACCCGTCGTTTTCTAGACAGTCTTCTCGTTTCTTCTACTAATCTAGTTGCTTAATGGAACGATGATCCATCCAGAGAAGCACTAGCTCCCGGATCGCCCAAGCTACGGTAACAGGCACCGCTAACACCAACTCCGGGTTCATTGTGTCTTCACCCTAGAGTAGCTGACCTTCCAGAGCCGGGGGTCTTGGTCGGCCAAGGGGGATGTCCAATCGCACTCGTAGTCGGCCTCTTTTCCCTCAACTTCTCGGAGATACTGGACTCGTCGCTTTGCTTCTCTCTCATCATCGTACCATTCGGCTGCTCGCTTGATTCCGAAGAACTCCCTTACCTTCATTGCTGCTCCTTCTCCTTCAGCATGGTTTCGATGGCTTTGATCTTGACATCCAGTTCCCACTTCCTCAATCGCATTTCCTCATAGTACGGGTAAGCCAGTCCCTCTACCCATCTGTTCCATCTGTCTCGTAGATTCATTCCTGCTTCCTCTCCTGCCTCTTCCTCTCTTGATCTCTGTGTTCCCGGTAGTCTGACCATGCGCTGCTCATGCCTGCTGAGTCGGCTCTCCAAGTGCTGCTTGACCAACCGCACTCGCAGGCTACTTTGAACCATCGCTGAGGCTTCGGCCTGTGAATGGTGTTCATCTCATAGCCCCCATGCTCTGACCAGATCGCTCCAGTCGATCACGGGCTTGGGTACTCCATTCGCCATGATGAAGGGTAGGGCTAAGAATAGGGCGATGAAGCCTAGGAAGGCGCCTGCCATGATCAGGTTCTTGATGAGGTCTTTCTTCCATCCCATTCTACGTCAACCTCTTCTGAATTTTGACTCTTCGGGTCTTCCCGTTCTTGATTACTGGCTTCCCCTTCAGGTGCTCTTTCCATTGTAGCGGGGTCATGTGGGCTTTCTTTCTCATGCTGCGGAGAGCCTCACGTTGCTTGAAGGCAGGTGTGTCATTGATCCACTGATAGACGATACGGTAGGGGTCGTAGGGGATCATTCCATAGACTACGCCAAGAAACTCTCCGTAGTGCTTGGCTTTCCGGTTGTTGAGCATCGAGATGAGAGCTTGGGCTGACCCGTAGATGCTGATGTTCTCGAAGTACCAAGAGAAGCCAAGGATCTCTTTAGTCATGCTTGCTTGGCCTCTTCCCGTCTTATGCACTTGAAGGTCTTTGGGACTCTTGCGAAGTATCCCTGTTCTCTCGGGCTCTGTGGGGCTATCCATGTGCTGACCATGCGCTCGATCTCGTCCTTGTGCTGGCAGGTCTGTGCGTCTCGTCTGAATCTCCAGACTCGTCCACAGCCCGGGCTCATGCACTTCCACAGGTGCTTCTCGGTGACTTCCATCGGTGTGCCGCTCATGGTTGGCGTGTAGAATGTCTCGGGGGATGCTTCCATGCGTTTGACCTTGTTCTGTGTTGGATCTCTTCCGGCCTTGTACTTCTTGCCGTCATAGGCGATCATGACTCTGAAGAGCCATTCCTTGACCTTCTCTGCGACTTCTCGGGGTGCTTCTGCTACGGTGATCCCGTTAGCCCAATTGACGAAGGTGACTTGGCAGCCCCTCTCTCGTAGTGTGTTCTTGACGCTTTCTTGGCTGAGGCTGTCCTTGTGTCTGACTGCGAATCTGACCTTCTCTGTCTGGGTTTCCATCTGAACGGTCACTCCTTTCACCTAGCCACGTAGTAGACGACAGGGGAATTATCGCTTAGGAACATCAACTATAGACGACAGTTCTATTCTCCGTGGATGATGTCTAAGACGCTGATGACGAGGAAGACAAGGTAGAGAAAGGGGACTCCTGCAACTACGAGCAGGTAGCCAATTGGCTGTTTCCACTTGGGGAGCTTTCTGATGTCTCTCCATGTAGAATAAATCACAGCTTCCCAGAAGTCAGTCATCTAGTACCAATCCATCATTTCGGCTCTCGTGAAGGCTGCTGCAATGATCGCAGCCTTGGATGAGGAGAGCTTGTATTCTTCCATGTAGAGGTTGTATGCCCAGAGAATATCGACTTTCCTTTCCATTTGTCTGTCGCCTTGCTTTCTAGTAGACGACAGAGCAACCCATAACGCTTAGGAAAGTCAACTATAGAGCAGAACTCTAGAAAACGAGGGGGATGTCAGAGATTGCCTGTTAGCTCTTCGTCCTGTTCTCTGTCCTCTTGTGAGGTGTGACTCCATCCCTCTTCCCACGTCTTCGCGCTGAGGTAGTAGCCATGGTCGTCTAGGCTCGTGGTCAATTCGCTCAGGAACTTGGGGAGTGCTCCACATGCGTAGGCCTCTATTGCTCTCCTCTTGGCTAGTGCCTTCATGAAGGGGTTGGTTTCCTGTGCGATGTTCTGGAAGACCCCGTTTCGGATCTGGCCGATGTCGAGTATTATCTTGTCAGCCTTCTTCTGGAAGTCTTTCTTGATCTCCCGGGGGAGATAGATGATGAGGGTTGCGGCCATTTCGAGGGCTGAGCCGTTCTGTCCCTCAAGCTGCGCGCGTCGTACTGCTGCGATGCCGTTCCAGAGGAATCTCAGGTAATTGAAGCTGATTCCCTTCATCGTTGCGCGGCTGCCTCTGCTCATCTTCTGGTCAGTAGCTACTTTTCCCATGAGAAGTCTTATAAATTGTAGCGTCCGACATTTCTAACAAGTGTTAGAAATTGAGTAAGTCGTTCAAGTATCGCATCGGTCAGAGGGTCGTCACAAAGTCGGGGCTGCAGGGAAAGGTGATCGGGTCAGCTCTCTACGTTTGGGGAGCCGAGTATCGTGTCAAGGTGCCGGGGAGTGCGAGAACCATGTATCGGAAAGAGGCAGATCTGAGGCTTCCTAGTCAGGCAAAGAAGGGGAGAAAGTAGATGCCGCCAACTAGACAGAGGAGTAAGCCTGTGAGCAGGGTCTACGCGAGGTTGCCGAAGGGCTACAAGGCCGTTGATCCGGCTCGTTCACTCAAGCAGGCTGAGGCATTGAGGAAGGGTTGGCCGAAGGACGCCAACGCGATCATCGTGAGGACGGGGCCAAGCAGAGGCAAGGGTAAGGTCGTCTTCCCCTATCACATCGCCTCAAACAACAGGATGTACTAGGGGGCGACGTGAGACGACAAGGAAGATGGGTTGGCCGCCAGCATCGAAGCGGGCCATAAGCGTAGACTATCCTCATAAGAGGTTGCCCTATGCTTGGTCAAAGAGGGACGACGCAGAGAAGAGGGCCCGTCAGATAAGGGAGAGGGGAAGTCGAGCGGTTGTCACTCAACTCGGGTCTAGGCAGAGGGGAGCTTGGCTCATCCTCTCGAAGAGGGGTGGGGGTAGATCCTAGATGGCTAGAATCCAACCGAAGGTTGATTGGAAGAAGGTCGTGCTGGACCCGAGGACTAAGGTCAGGCTCGTGGGACCAAGGGGTACTCAGCACTACGAGACTGGCAGCGGGAAGCTGATCTATTGGAGTGGGACTGAGGCTCGGGGTGCTCAGGCAGCCCTAGAAAAGAAGAGGCAGAGGTAGAGGGGATAGGCGTGGGCAAGAGCTATCCTGTCACGCCTTGGGGCAGCTATGATAGGGCTGTTCGCCACAAGACGGGTATGGTGGATGCGGGCTATCCTGTGAACCGTGTCTGGATTCAGAAGAAGGTCTTCAGGGTCGGTAGCACTAGGAGTCCGGTGAGGCAGCGGCAGTTCCGGGTCATGGAGAAGCCGAAGAGGAGATCCTGATGCCAACTAGCAAGGGTCAGAGAATCATCGAGATCTATACTGCCAAGCCTGTGAAGCGAGTGGCGAATCCGATGAAGTCACGGACAAAGCAGTTCTGGGCAGGACACGCAGTTGTGGGCTATATCGACCCGAAGAAGGAAAGTATCCGGTGGAGTGGAGTTGGGACGGTGAAGATCATTCCCGTCTCGCAGAGGACTTTGAGGGGGATAGCGAAGGCAAGTGTGAAAGGAAGTGCTGTCCTCTCTCATAAGAGGAGATCTTAATCATGGGAACGAAAAGAACAACGATCAGCGTCATGAAAATGGGGAAACATTTCAGCGTGAGACAGAATAACCGAGATGGAACTTCATGGACGGTTCCGGGTGGGCAATTCAAGACGAAACCACCTGCTGTAAGGGCTGCTAGGGAACTTCGGAAACATAAGTGGAGATGGTAGGCCGATGCCTTACAAGATTCCAATGTCTAAGGAAGAATGGAAGCGTTACAGGGCAAACCCGGATCATTATCTTCACGGCAGATTGGTGAAGCCTTACAACGTCAGAACTAGAACTGCCACAGGAAAGACGGTTACTCTGAGCCTTTATGGGACAAGTAAAGCCGATGCCACTGGAAGCAAGAGGAGATCCTAAGTGTCATCCCGAGAGCCGTCAGTAACCAGAAGGTTCAGTGGTAAGACCTATCATCTACATTTCCGGGCCCAGAATCAGGCACAGGCTAAGAGAAGTGCGAGCAAATGGCGAAAGAGGGAGATCCTCACTAGAATCGTCCGAACAAGGGATTCTCAGTTGCCTTATCTGCTCTACCAATTTGAAGGGGTTCGACCTAGAAGGAAGAGAGGGTGAGCTGAAGTTGCCTAGTAGACATAGGTCGAGTGGCTCTATTGGAGTCTGGGCAAGGACTCAAGAGGCCGCTGCGAACAAGGTGAGGGAGCAGAAGGGCTCGAAGGTCGTGGTGACGGAAGTCAAGACTGCAAAGTATCCGAAGCATCCCGGGAGTATGAAGTATCATACGGTTCATCTGAAGCCTAGGGAGAGGCGATAACAGGCTTGGGAAAGAAAGTGAGACAGTCGCTTCCCGCAGTATTGAGTAGAAATCCCGCTTTCTCGGGGCTCTCTCCTCTGATGAGGGAAGCCCTTCTGAAGAATAATGGTCTTTGGCAGGTCAAGAAGGGCAGGACATTGGTCGGTATCTACGAGAGTCCGGAGAAGGCAAGGGCAGAGGCCAAGCGGACTAGGGAGAGCATCCGCAGGATGAACCTGCATAGCTCACAGGAGATCCAGAGGATCGCTCGAAGCATCAGGGTCCGCTCATTGAAGGTGAGGTTCTGATGAGGGAAGCCAAGGTCACGGCTCTCAAGAAGAACGCGCGCGCTATGATGAGCAGCAGGCCCGGTGTCCTCAAAGGCCTGCCGAACCGTAGCATCCTCAGCGATATGAGGCCGACGCCAGAGCAGAGGCGTTATGGGAGACTCTTCCACCGGGTTGCGAATCCGGAGAACTGGAAGAACCCGACGAAGCCGATCAGCTTCTCTTCCAAGGAGAGGGCTGAGGCGATGCAGAGGGCCATCATCTTCTTCACGGGGGGAGCCACGCTTCAGGCCATCACACGGAATGGAAGGACGAGATACACAGTGTCCAGCAAGGGATACTATCGCTACATAGGAACGTGAAAGGAGAATGAGTTACTCGAAGCAGTTAGCGAAGAAGGCCGGGTTCAGAACATATTACCCGATCTACCACTATGGTCGGGGAGAACTGCATCTTGCAGAGCAGGCTAGGAAGAGCCTTGCTAGGCGTTTCAAGACTTTGCCGCTCCGGGATACTGCAGTTGTCCGTGATGAGGACACTTGGGCTGTCTTGGCCCGGACTCAGAGACAGATGAGGACTGGAGCGAAGGCAGTTAGGAGATCTGAGAGGAGTAAGGGATGAGTCCACAATCGAGGAAAGGGCTTGAGGACGCTGATTGGACGAAACTCGGAGTCACTCTGGGTCAGTCCAATAGCCTGCTGAATCCCATGTATCCCAAGAGTTTGAGGGTGAGGGAGCCTAGGATCAGAGTTGTCAGCGCGCGCACGAGGCGTCCCGGTAGAGAATACTATGTTGCGATGCGGACGACTCCGCATACTACAGGGGCAGGCTTCAAGAACGAATACTTCGTGGAGAGACGGTTGAGCAGTCTCCCCAAGGATCTTCGGGGCCAAGCTGCGAAGGTCGAGGCAAAGAGCAGGCAGCAGGCCTTCAAGGTTTGGAAGCTCAAGAATGTTCCGGTTTGGATGAGGATGAGGTAGAAAGAGAATGGTATCAGACTCAGAAGCGAACAAGAAGAAACTTAGCCTCACTCAGCAGATGGCGGCTAACTTGCGTGCGAACACAAGGAGTGCAGCCAGCTACGGCATGAGGAAGGCGAAAGAGTTGGGTGCGAACGTGGTCAGAAACGCTCAGGAGAGGGCTCAGCAAGAGAAGGAGCTTAGGGCTCTTGAGACGCAGGCCTACATCGGTGCGAGGAAGACTCAGGCAGCCGAGAGGGGAAGGCTCAGGGCTCAGCGGGAGCTTCAGAGTGTCAGAGAGGGGAAGACCGGGATGCAGGGCTTTGGTGGCCTTGACCTGATCGGTCTGAGTCAACAGCCGGAGAAGAGGGGTAGGTCACAGCCGTCAGAGTCACCTATTCACTACGTGGACGTGGTGGGTTTGGGCCCGCAGCGGCAGAAAGGGGGTAGACCGCAGCAGGTGGAAGCACCTATTCACTACGTGGATCTCCTAGGATTCAAGAAGCCTCAGTCCGCACCGAAGAAGCCTCAGAAGTCGTCGCAGGCAGGCAGTCCAGTCTATCATCTCCACTTCGGAGACGCTAGGAGTCAGGCTCGGCATAAGAAGAGGAGACATGGTTAGTGTCGGGCAGGAAATCCAAGGCTATGGCTGCTTCCAATGTTCCGCCTGTTCTCCGTAGCGGGGGAATGAGGGGGAATCGGACAGCAGGCATCTTGGATCATCCGGCTCTAGCTGGCCTCAAGACCACTGATAAGCAGGGGAAAAGGGTCTACATGAGGTATTACATGAGGAGCAGGAGAGGAGACGAGAATCCTGTCTTTCCTGTAGGCCTCAAGATCAGTCGCAGGAAGAGGGGGTGAATAGATGCCGAAGAAAGTGGAGAAGTGGGCTAGAGAGGCCTTTGATCCTAGGAAGAAGGGTGCTCTTTCCCGTCAGCTAGGGGTTCCGGAGAAGGAGAACATCCCGATCACGTTGAAGGAGAAGATTGTGGCTACCCCAATTGGTAAGAGGGTTCACAACCCGACTCAGACGGGGAAGAGAGTCATCAGGGTGACTCGGTTAGTGAAGCAGAGGACGCTCGCTGCCCTCAATATGCAGCGGGCCAGACAGAAGTAGGTCGTCAGCCAGACGGCTAGACGTGGGAGAGGAGAGACTTGTCACAGACATTTGGGAGATTAACGGCTCCGCAGAAGCGGCAGTTCATCACGTCCAGTCCTGCCTATAAGGAGTGGGTTCATGCTAGGCGTGCGGTTGAGCCGTTTCCAAGCGACCCGTACCGAGCCTTCATGATCGACTTGTCATTATTCGCCCGTATTCAGCCTCATGCTAGGTGGAAGGCTGCAGCGAACCGTTTGGATGAGATCAGCATCGACTATCCGCGGCCTTGGGGTCAGAGAGCCCCAACTAGGCCTAGATTGCCGGGCAGGAAAGAGGAGAAGAGGCCACAACGTAGGCCACAACCCGAGTACATCCCACCTGCTCCGGTTCTGACTCCGCTTCAGAAGCGGATTCAGCAGCGGGTCACTAGCATCGCTGAGGCCTATCATGTGCCTGAGCCCCGGATCATCTGGGGTTATGGTTCACCGATGAGGAGCTACTATCAGGGTGGCTTCGTCTATAGGCGACTGGATAATAGGCCTGTTCAAGAAGGTGAGCCCTTCATCATGATGGGGCTGCCTAGGAGAAAGGCTGAGAGGAAGGGCGTGATTGCTCAGACCTTGGGCATTGCGAGTCACGAGGTGGGACATCATGTTCATGCTCGAACAAGTTATGAGGGTCGTCCGGTAGGCAGCCAAGGCAGCTACTTCGGGGGAGCCAAGGTGGAGAAGGAGCGTGCGGCTTGGGAGATCGCGAGGAAGTTCCTGCAGGAGAACAGGCCGATTCAGCTCTGGGCGAAGCGGTACGCAATGGCGACTTATCTTGATCAACTGCCATACGGGACTTCTGCTGGACAGATCGTGATGGGTATGCCCGGGAAGGCGTGGAGAAGGACTAGCCAGAAGCCGGACGTCATGGGTAAGTATCCTTGGGAGTATTAAGTGAGGCTTCGTAGATGCCGCAAAGTCAACTCGAACAAGACCCTGAGCGGCTGAGGCTCATGGCTCAGAGAACAGCTCAACCTCAACCTCAGCCGGAATCAACTCAAGACGTGATAGACCGGGCTCTAAGCCAGAGAAGCGCGGGGTTTGAAACTCAGATCAGTGAAGCGAAGCAGAGTGCTCAAGCAGCTCAGACTCAGAGGATAAGTGAGAGTAAGCGGGCCTTCGAGCAGTTGCTCGGGACGGGGGAAGCCGATCTTAAGCGGATGGCCCTCTTCAGTGGCAGTGGCACCCAGATCGCTCCGAGGCAGCTTGCCTCTTGGCGCCGACAGAACTTGGGCGTCTTCGAGCAGGCCGTCGAGAGCGATACCGCAGAGTTCACACGCAACCTTGCGGATTGGGAGATGGGGCAGCGGAGCAGCTTCGAGACGAGTCAGCAGGAAGTAGGGGCTGAGGCCCTGCAGCGGGCCAAGGTGCTCTTAGGCTTAGATGAGGCTGAATCCAAGAAGCAGGTCACTGCTGCTCAGGCGGCATTTGGTAGGAGTGAGAAGCAGCTCTCCAATGAGGCCGTAGCTGCTCAGGCAGCGTTCGGCAGGAGCGAGAAGATGCCCGTTTGGGTCCGCAGGAGCAAGCCACCGTCCACAGGTACCACAGTGACGACGACAACATACACGTATCCGCCTGAGAAGCTGAAGAGTTTCAGTGAGACGATCATGGAGACGCCTGAATACTTCCCCGAGGCTCTTCGTCCACTGGAGACAGGGCTACGCGCGACGATTGTTCCCTTCGGCGCAGCCGTGATCGGAGACGTCGAGAGCTTCGTCTATGGCATAGGGGGGCTCCTAGGCCTCTCCACACCATCGTTGCCGCCAACACTGTCCGGGGGGCTTGTGAGGTCGGGCATCGAGAGCGCGACAGGCGGCCAGCTCAAGCAGAGTGAAGAGCTGAGTCAGACAATCGGCAAAGGACCTGCCTACCTGCTTGGCAGCGCAGTTGGGGAATACGTTCTCGGCATGGCCTTGGGGAAGGCATTGAGTCCCGTCACGAGCCGGGTTGGAAAGGTCATTGAGCCCGTCACGTCTAAGTTGGATGAGGCCATAATCGGGCCCATCAAGGACGTATTGCCAAGCTGGAAGGGGAGCGACCCGGAGCTTTGGCTCATCAAACATTCTGATTGGTACGAGAAAACCGTGGGCAAAGGGTTGCCCAGAGGCTTCGTCGGGGAGCTGGATTTGCCTGTGTCGAGGCTCTTGCCCGAGGATGTGATGAGGGCGGTTCCCGAGGGTGGTCTATTCGCTGATTTCTCAAAGGTTCCGGCCATGAAGATCACGAACCCGGCTTTGGCGGCTAAGCTAGAAGAGTGGGGCGGCATGGGGGGCGTCTGGGATATGCTGAGCACCCCCAAGACAACCGGGGTCATGGTGGCTAAGGAAGCCGCCAAGACCGTTGTGACTCCCGTGATGTGGGATGTCAGGGGCCTAGTCAGGGGCATAGGAATGGATATTCTTCCAAGCGCGTTGAGTAGTAGGCCACCTGACTTCAAGGCGTTGACGACTAGCGGTATCATGGGCTACGACACAGGCTTGGAGAGCCTGATGGGGGTGGTGACTCGGGAGATCAAGCCCGGGCTCATCACGTTGCCATACGTGCCCACTGCCTTGACGGGGCTGAGCAGAACGTCCGCCCTAGCGGGCCGAGAGGTCGCCTCAGCTATGTTGGGCCTAGGCGCGGTGAGGGCCACCTTCCCCATCGGCCAAGCACCCAAGCCCGGGGTCAGCTCCATCAGTAGAACATTTCAGATCCCTGAGATCAGTGCCGCTCAGAGCCAGAGGCAGGCTCAGGAAACGATTCAAGTAGCTATGGGGCTTACGGCTCAGCAGACTCGACAGGTCACGACACAGTACACTCAGAGCCGAACGAGCATGGACTTGCCGAGTGTGCTCGGCTTCACTTCCCCTGTGCTCAGGCCTGCAGCTCCGCCACGTCAGGGTGATCTGCCTAGCAGACAGGCAGCTAGGCAACGGGCAGTGAACCAGATCTTATTCGGGGCAACTGAGTTCCGTTACCCCGTCAGGAGCGTCAAGAGTGCCTACGAGTATGCTTTGGGCTTCCCGGAGAAGGGCAGGCGTGTGTTGAGGACTCAGCGGGGAATCCCATGGCCGAGCCCCATCCCCATTAAAGTAAGACATAAGACTGTTGTAACTAATAGTAGGAGAGGGGGAGAAACGAGGAATGGCCGTAGCGGTGCTCGATCATCAGCTTCGAGGACTCAGCAGGTCAGCAAGAGGAATAGTGGCGGCAAACGTGCGAGGAGAGGCTAGGATGTTCATCCCTGATGTCAGGCCCCGTGTGCCCGGGCCCATCCGGATTGTCTGGGTCTGGACTATGGTGTTCCTAGGCATAGTGCTCTACGCTATCGCTTGGTTCACGCTAGGAACGGCAGCGATGGCCGTTATCTCTGCTATCGAGGGCAGCTATACCTTCGCAGCTCCTTGGAGTACCGTCGTGGATCAGATCAAGAAGGTCATTCTCTGGCACCCGATCTTCGCGATGATTGGTTGGCTGCTGTGGGGATTCCTGAACAGCATGAAGCGCGAGGTCAGGACATGGCAGGTCTAAGACGGCTTAATCGTCTGATCTTTCCATTGCTATCCCTGTTGATGATAGTGGCCGCAGTGGCCGCCATACCGTCTCCTATCCCTGTTGCCCGGGGCCTCACCTACAGCTACGATCTCTTCGGCGCCTATGACGAGAATGGGCTCCTGCTGCCGCCTGCAACCCGGGCCATCAACTGTACCCTTTATCGGAGCGACAACTCGACGATCAGCTTCCTACTGAACGGAACCTACACCATATCAGCGGGTTCTCTGCCACCGATTGCCTTCAAGTTCATCCTAGGCCCCAGTGAAAGCCGGACGTTCTTCCTCACGAACAGCACGACTCATGAGCACATCTATGTCTTCTGGCCTAGCTCGCCATACTATGCCTACTACGTGAACATCAAGAACTATGTGGGGGTGCAGAATGGGTATCTTGAGAGTCTGATCAACGTCAATGGAACTGACCTGATAGTGGAGCGGTGGAGCATCAACACTGTCAGCGACCTGCCCTTCACCATGACTTTCGGGAGCAGCTACAAGCTCCGACTCGTCTGTGACTCGGGAGTCTTCTATTACCCTGACTTCGTGGCAGGGGCTTCCACAACCCTCACCCTAAGCATAACTGAGGATATGTTTCCGCTTCCCCGGACGAGTCTGGCCGGGATAACCGTGAACGCTGCCCGGATGAACAGCACCCGCATCAAGGCAGCCTACTATGACAGCTATGGGAACACGACTTGGGTCTACATCATGGTTGCGGCTCTGGGCTCTGCGACGCCGATTGCTTCGACGAACGTGAGCAGCAGCAGCGTGACCTATAACTGGTATGAGGCTGACGAAACAGAGGACTATTATGTCCTGATCCAAGTGAGTCATGTGATCCGGGGGGTTCTCTACTGGACTTTCGTCTGCAGCCACATTCAGCCGAAGATCAACCCCTTCAGCGACTTGGATATAATATTCGGGACGAGTACGATATTCCCGCTTGCGATGAGTGAGTTACCGGGTCTGTTCGTGCTCCTCTTCGTCTTCGCTGCCTTCAGCATTTGGAACGCCGGGGTCGGGGTCGTGGTGGGCGTGCTCTTCGCGGCTTTCGAGAGCTATGTTGGCTTCATCTCGATTCCTTGGAACTGGATAAGTACAACCCTCTGCATAGCGGTGATAGTTGCCCTGAGCATCCATAAGGAGCGTGAGCCGAACTAATGAAGATGGGAGTCTACGTCCTCATATTATTCTTCATCAGCCTGAACGTCAGTCTCTATCTCATGAGGGAGTTTCAGGTCTTCGGAAGCCTCACATTCGCCCCCTACGAGGAGCCTGCTGCGATTCAGGTGCTCTTCCTCAAGCTGAACGTGAGTGACCTCATGATCGGGGGCGTCGTCATCGGGGCGGGAACAATCGTGGGCCTCTTCACGGGGCAGCTTGTCTACGCATGGACATTGGGCCTGATACTGTTGGCACTGAATCTGCTGCTTCCGGCTGTGAGGTGGGTTCTCTTCGGGTTGCCCGAGTTCCTATCCCAGATAGGTGTCCCGGCGCCGATCATACTGGTCGGGGATGCGTTGATGGCGTTTGTCTGGTTCTGGTTCCTGTTGAACTTCATTGGACAGAAGAGCTTGGGGAGCACGTACCAATGAGATCATTGAGAAGTAGGGGCCGTTTCATCATTCTCCTCTGCCTCTTCATCTTAGTGGGCGTGTCCATGGCGCCTCAGATCGTAGCCGTCCACGCATATTCGACTGTGGACACGAACGTTTTCGCCTATCAGGCTGAGAGCGTCACAACCCGCCACGTCTGGTATGCTGTCGGGCGATGGTGGGTCTTCTACCCACAGGACGGGTACACTCTCAACTACAAGAGTTCGAGTAACGGGGGACTATCTTGGAGCATCCTCAGACTCGTCACTTCGGGGGGCCTCAATGTTCAGGGCATCATTAACGGCAGCGAGCACGCCGAAGTCTTCGATGGCACCTACTTCCATGTGACGGGTGACGATGAAGACAGTAACGAGCTGAGGTACATCCGGGGAACACCGGATGGCGTCACAGGAATCATCACCTTCACGGCTAGACAGAACGTGGGCTTCTCAGGCTTCGCGCAGCACACGTATCATCTCGTAATAGCCGTGGATAGTAGTGGCTACCCATGGATCACCATGACTCGAAGGAGTGATGCTAAGCCTTGGGTGACGAAATCGGATCACAATGATGGGACTTGGCACACCGACCCGGCCTTTCCCTATCAACTGGACAACAGCCTAGCGAGTTACCATTGGAGAACGAGCATAGTGGCCCTGACCGTAGACAAGATGTATGTTACCTATGGTAACGACCAAGTGGGCTATCGAGTCTACGGGAAACTCTACGATGCAGGTTGGGGAGCCGTGGAAGACGTCTCGATGTTCCCGCTCAGCAAGCCGGAGCATAGCCTAGTGGCCGTCGGGGATGATCTGTACTGTCTCTTCAGCCTATGGGATGGAGCTGACTCTGACCTGATCTTCAATAAGAGACTATACTCAGATGGGTTCTGGGGGATCAGCCCCGTGGTCGTGGCTAGCACTCTGCCCCTGCTCTCGCCTTCGACGCTCAGCTACAGCGTAACCGAGTCTGCACTCATCGGGGTCTACTACAATTCGGCTGTGACCAAGCTCAGGTATGTGAAGATGCCTTGGCTCGTGGACTATGCTGTCGGGGCCACGATCACGGATTGGGAGACGGTGACTCTCACGGACGCGAATCAGATCAACGCCATCCCTGTTGAGGGAAATCAGAGCATAGGGGTCACTTGGGAGAAGACCGGGACCAAAGAGCTATTCTTTGGAAGGCTGAACATGACGGCTCCGCCAGTCCCGCCCGGGCCGACGACTCCGCCTGACCTCAACTTCACGATTCCAGTGATCATCCCGGCTGACAGCATGAATGTCACATGGTATATGCGGTCTGATACGCACACGATCTTTGGGAATCTGAGTTACAAGCTGTTGACCACGAACACCATACTAGCTGCGACGGATACTCGAACCAAGGCTGCCAATAATACTGTTAGCTATGGGGTGAAGGTCTATGCAATTGATGGGCTTGGAGACGTGTCGGAGCTGACCCTAGGCACTGTCAGCGCGATAGTGACTCTGGATAGCAACCTGACTGGCCTCTACTCTGCGACTTGGGTATGCCCCGAGTACAGCACCTTTGCCGTCAGCGCGGTGAAGATAGAGGTCTATCAACGCTTCGGATCGGATGCTTGGAGCCTTCGCAGGATCTTCATGACGAAAGAGGAGCTGCTGATCCGCTTGCCTGCGGCTACGTGGACGTTCTATTACTGGCTGAACCGCACGTATGCAGGTGGGACCACGACTTCGATATTCAAGCATGGTGAGCCCGCCTACAGCAGCATGGTGGATCTCACGTATCAGAGGATGTGGCCTTGGGACGTGATGGCGTATTACCTCAGCAGGAACGACTTCATGGGCTTCCTAGTGACGCCTTGGTACTGGCACATTGGGGATCTGTTCTATGGCTTCATAGTTCTCTTCCTGAGTGTGACGAGCTACAATCACTTCGAGGACATCCGTGTGCCCATGGTGATTGCTTGGCTGTTCGGTGGCGTGGGTGGCGCCCTGCCCCTGCTGATCCCGGGCGTCGCCCTCAACATAAGCTACCTGATCCTAGCCTTCGCGCTTGCGATCACGCTCTGGAAACTCTTCAGGTGAAATTGGAGTTGAATGGTAGAAGTCATCTGGCGACTTGGATGGAGAGGGGGCCGCCTAGGCTCAACCCAAGGATACCGAAGACGATCAGGGTCGGTGATAGGCTGATACGGGTTCATGACAGGGTTAGGCGGCACGAGATGGTGGAGAGGCCTCTTGAGCAGGGACAGGGATGGCCTCACTGGAAGGCTCATAGGGTAGCATTGCAGCGTGAACATGAAGGCCTCACTAGGCATGAGGTAGCAGTCTACGAAGGGATATTGGGGGCAGTCGCAAGATGGCATCCGATGAAGTGGCCTGAGAAGCGGTGAACCGATGGGGAATGATTGGCAGAGAATTTCCAAGGTCGAACTCGCTTTGAGGATGCTCAGGAGCACGAAGCCTGATAGTGTCTTCAATAAGTCTCAGCTCCAAGCAGGAATCAGAATCGAGATGGAACATACACGAAGCAGAACTCTCGCCAAAGAGATCGCGAAGCATCATCTTCAGGAGATCCCAGACTACTACACTCGGCTGAGGCGGATGGAGAATAGATACCGTAGCCAAGAGAGGGCTAGAAGGAAGATCTGAGTCTCAGCCTTTGCCCCTATGGTTTCGTTCTGGTACTTCTTCGGGTGACATGACCCTGAACCGGATCTCCTTGAGGAGCGGGTTGTAGTCTCCCTCAAGATAGATCTCCGCATTGAGGACGAGGCCGATCTGCTTCAGAAAAGCCTCTAAGCCCCCCTTCCCGATGCTCACATAGGGATAGCCGTCTGGACTGATGCTGATCTTCCTGATGTTCGATTCAGGCCTGCCATTCGTGACGTTCTTCGAGCGTCTGCCACCGAGTTTCAAACGTTCAACCGTGACGTTCTCAGATTCAGACGCTCTTTCCGACAAATTAGTTCTGTCACGAAAAGTGTTTTCGATTGCTTATATGGGTTCGCTAGAAAGGCTCTTGTCACTCTCGGGGTGGTCAAAGCGGGTCGGTCAGAAAGGGTCGCGCGCGCGCAGTAGGGGTTTTCCCATGAAAAGTGCTTTCAATCACTTATATGATACTTCATACTCGGAACAACAGAATATGCGCGTCGTTGACGTAATCGCCCAAATAGCTCTTGGAACCGTGCTTCTGACGGGTCTGATCGTCTTCGGAAACCTGCAGAGTGTGGCAAATGGATTGAATCTTGGGACGCAGGGAAACCTAGTAAGGACTCAACTCTTCAGTAATGCGTGGTCGGGTCTAAATCTGGGCTCTGTCGCCATCATAATCTCGGCTGCAGTCGGTATCATGGCCCTGATCGTCGGATCACTCACGAAAGCAAGTGAAGCAGGCCTAACCTAGCCACTCGGCCTTATCCCCCCTTCTTTTTCATGTGATGGCTTGAGTCCCGAGTCACCGACTTTTCCCATGAAAAGTGCTTTAAATTGTCCTTCCATATTCTGTACTCGGAGCAATAGAATATGCGAGTAGTCGATGTAATTGCCATGATCGCTCTTGGCACCGTGCTCCTCACAGGTCTGATTGTCTTCGGAAACTTGCAGACCGTGGCGAATGGCCTGAACCTTGGCACACAAGGGAACCTAGCAAGGACACAGTTGTTCAGCAACGCATGGTCGGGCCTTAACCTTGGCTCTGTCGGCATCATAATCTCGGCTGCAGTCGGTATCATCGCCCTGATCGTCGGGGCTCTCACAAGAGCGGGTGGCGTCGGAGTAGCCTAGGCTTAGACCGCTTAGCCTCATTCCCAATTCCCTTCTTTCTTTTTTCTTCTACTTCTTCGCTAAGCCTTATATTCAGTAGCATTAACCGTATTTCATGCACTTTCCTAAGCGTTCTACAGCTTTTCTTGTTCTGCTCCTCACTTTCATTGCTTTCATCTCTTCGATACCTGCTCCAAAGGCTCATGCTACCCCTACTCCAGACTACGATGTTTTCTTGATAGCAAAGGCAAGTGGAAATCTTGATAAATGCACAGTAGTAGGAATGTATTTCTATGTTGGAAACGGGACTAGCATCCTGATCTACGACTTACAGACAAAGACCCTGTTTTTCTCTTGGAATCTGGGAGGAAGCTACAGCACCACTCAGATAATCAAGAGGTCAGAAACGTGGCTGTACTGGAAGGGACTCAATGCGGGAGTGACAGAGCTTAAGTGTTTCAAGATAGAAACGAACGGAAACCTGAGCCTTCTAGACACGGTAGTTCCGACTAGCCCGTCGTGGACGAATTGGAATAGTGACCTAAGAAACGCCGCCTACATAATGAATAATTCTAAGAAATATTGGGCATGGACAGATATGCTCGTCACATATACGGCTAAAGGCGAATATTCGGAGACAATCACAATCTATAACACAGCCGGAACAGGCCAACGCTTCTATTCATGTGGCAGTATCTATGATAATTACGGGGTCAGTTATGGGACAATAGGAACAATAAGGACCTATGTCCTCAATGTTACGTCCTCCACAATAACCAATGTCCAATCGACTGAATCGTATTATACTCCCTATTTGTTCTGGGGCTATCAAAAGGTTTCAGTCGCAACCGTCAAAGAGGCCGGAGTCGTCACACATCTTTATCCTTTTACGGCCGATTATGTCCGCCAATGGGTTAATATCCAGAATTGGATAAACGATACGACCAAGTTCTATTATTCTTGGCAACAATACGCAGTTAGAGATAGGACGATCATAAGCGCAACACTCCCGGCCTCCGACTTCTTGGCTACGAAATACGTCTATATCGACTTACCAGAGAAGATTTACCACATATCCAGCTTGGATGTTGACGGCTTAAGGATTCAACCGGCGACATCTGCCGGAGGCGGAGCTTGGACAACTATCAATCTGTCAAATAACACGAATATAGCGACACAAATCGAGGGCGTCATGTCTGCCGCCAAATACCAAGACGAATTAGGGAGCTTAAGCGAGTATTGCGGTTTCATTTCTAGCACGAATTACCGTCCGACCGTGAATAAGATCGCTGGAGGGGCGGCGATCCTTGTCGGCCAATTACCGGTCGCAACCTATACGCCGACCGGCGCTCGAATCTATAACGGCTTCCGGAACATAGTCGCCGCCTTCACTATTGCGGGGCAGACTAGTCTGTACGTCTGTAGGAACATGATTCCTATGGCCAAATTAACTAATGACTATGGACCCTTCGCATATCTGACGTATTACTATACTACGGGGGGGTCGTTCTACGTTGAATGGAGTCCAATAGTGAACGGGACGGAATACGGGTATGTAGACGGTAGAACGATTACCTTCGGCGCCCTTGCCAGTTCGACATACGCCTATGTTAGCTTTAACTGGACAGGTTCGAGTACGACAGACAATCCATACGACTACACGCTAGACGGGAACGATACGATTTGGCTATACTTCGTGGTATCAGGCGGGGGGGGCTATGCTGCTGGATGGGCTGATGGCAATGCCTCTGGGTACTCTCAAGGATGGATAGCTGGAAACTCCTCTGGGTACTCTCAAGGATGGATAGCTGGAAACTCCTCTGGGTACTCTCAGGGATGGGCTGCTGGCAATGGGACGGGGTACACTACTGGATGGGTTGCTGGCAATGCAACGGGGTGGGCGGCAGGGAACGCAACAGGCTATGCGGTAGGTTACAACGCTGGATGGGCTGATGGATATGTTGCTGGATTTGCAGACGGTGTAGCCAGTGTGGTGCTTCCGAAATATGGGCCTGTCTCAAGATGGAACGCCACTCTTCAAGCCGTCAAGGACGTGAGTTGTCTACTGAACGGGTCCATTAGCCTAGATCCTGATGGGGGAAACATCAGTAACTATTCTTGGGACTTTGATGATGGGAACGTGACGTCGGGCAACTTTCCGATTGTTCAGCATACGTGGACAGTCATAGGAACATACCATACTACGCTGACGGTCACGGATTCGGATGACGGGATGACGGAGACTTTCTACTTCACGATTGTAGCGGTGTCTGCCGCTGGAACGGGTGGCGTGAACGCTTTTCCGATTGGGCTCGTCATGGGATTCGGCTTCGCGTTGCCTATCGGTGTGGGCTTGAGCATCATGCTATTGCGTAGGCGTCGGGGTGGCTATGGGTATTGAGAACGCTTTAATGGCGAAGCGGGTAAAGCGATATATGGGTAGTCGAAAGTGTTGTGGGTGAAGCATAATGTCGGCCCTATCTACTGACTCGCTTCTGTTGACGATGGCTATTGCCGTTGTCTTCATGGTGGCCCTGATCTTCAGCTTCATCTATGAAATCTCGAATAGTCCGAACAGCATCTTCTCAGGCATCATCGCAGCGGGCACTTGGATGTTCTTCGGGGTGTTGTTCTTCGTGGCCTATGCTACGAGTGGTGAGCGCACATTCGGCTTCCTCTTCAACGGCATCGGCATCATCTACATCATCAGGATCTTGGTGGAGCTGTTGCAGGCTCGTAGTTGGGGCAGACGTTTGACAGGTGACGAGAATTGAGTTATCCACCATACGTTTCGCTTAGTCCCGAGCAGGATCTCGGGGGTAGGGCAATCCAAGGAGACTCGATGCAGCCCCCGACCCCGGATGACATGGCTCATATCTTGGGTCAGGTTGACTACATCGTCAACGATCATCACATCATCGCCATGATGAAGAGTGACCCGGATCTCCGGCCTCTCTACCCGATGATCAGTAGTATGCTCAGGACGAGTAACCTTGATCCGAAGACGATTCAGCTCATGAAGCTGCAGGTGAGTAGGGCTCTGAGGATTCAGCTCATGGTGAGGAAGCCTGCCACGATGATGAACCTAGCCAAGTTCGATGCTTGGCGTTGCTACATCTTCGGTGCGATAGAGGACACTAAGAATGGTTGGAGAGGACGCTTAGCCACGGAGAAGATCCGGACGTACCGGATTGAGGGGGGTGCTCAGCCCCGGAGTGGTGGCGGCCTATTGGGTTGGTTCAGGAGATGATGTGCTGTGGCAACCAACATCGGGGATATTCTCATGTATGTTGTCTTCCCACTTGTGGGAATGGTCTGTCTCATGACGCTGCCGTGGGCTATCCCGTTGTTCTGGAAGAAGATGCTTCCGGCTCCGGCTCGACTCATGTTCTGGGCGGCTAGGCGTAAGCATCCTCTGGCTCTCGTGGTGCATGACTCGGGTAGGTCAGAGCTTACCACGATAGTTGAGAGGATGGGGGATGGCGTCGTGATCACTCCGAGTGGCAAGTACAAGATCCTTCCGCGCTTCGTGGACATGACGACTCCGAGCCCTAGGCAACTTGAGAATGAGGAGATCCAGAAGCAGATCGCAGATGAGCAGGCTGTCATGGGCTTACCTAATCCGGGAACAGAGGGCGTTGACCCTGCAGGGAATCAGGATGGGGCTGCTCAGGGTGGAGCAGGCTCAGCATCCGTGGCACCGGCGCCGATGCAGGGCAATGGCCCGCTCATGGTTGTTCCGAAGGTTCTTCAGAGCGTGATCGGGAAGAGCGGCTTCTTCCTAGACCTGAGCGATTGGGTCGTGAAGAGAAGCATCCTGATAGGCATTGGAGTGCCCCTGTTCGTGGGCTACAGTGGCAAGATCTGTCTCCTGAACCCCGAGGCTTTGGCTCTCTACGAGGCTGCTCAGATGTATATCCGAACGGACGAGGGCGTGATGTATAAGGGTGACAAGGACAGCATGAATCCGGATGACGTTCTTCAGCCCTTGCTGCTTCTTGACCCTAGGAAGATCAAGACGATTGTGGATTCGAGCTACGATGATGCTCAGATCGCAGCCATAGCAGCGGATAGTGAGTTGATCGGTGCTCACGGCAGGGGCTTGGGCAAATACTCGGGCATATTCATAATCTTGGCTATCGTGCTCATCGCTGGCTTAGCCATCTTCATCCTGCCGCAGTTCCTTGGTGGAAGGTAGACTTCCACTCCCTATCTTTTCTTCATAAACCGTATTGCCGTAGCGTGGGCTCTCTAGGTCTTGGTGAGATGGGATGCAGACAATGAAAGAGCGAATTGATGAGGCCATAGCCAAGATCCACGAGGAAGAGAAGGAGAACATAGAGAAGGCTGTCAAGCAGGGGGCTCAGACGATCACGAGCGTTAGTTGGATAATGGATCTCTTCGAGGAGATCAGGGAGCCAAACGATGCTGACCGCTTGTATGCGTGCTGCCTGATGGCCGCTGAAGTCGGTGCTTGGGTCTGAGAGCAGATGAAACCTGTTGAGAAGAAGTCCTTTCTGGATTGGTGCAAGTTCTGTAAGAGATGGACTCTAGAAGGGTCGAACCTTGGCTACTGCAGCCTCAAGAAAGCGAGGACGATAGGAACCGAGTCGTGTGCATCATACGCTGAGAAGGAATCATACGCTGAGGTTGGGCTTAAGTACCCGCAGACTACCTCTATTCTCGACCATAATGGAGACACTTGAGTCCATGAAGGCGACTGTTGAGGGATTAGTGGAGCGGGTCAACGATCTCCACACGAGAGTTAGTGGCGTTACGAAGGAGAAGCCGTTGACGAGTCTCGGGGTCGCGTTTGGCGTGGGCGCCTGCGTCGGGGCTGTTCTAACCGTCGTTCTATCAAGAAGGGACTGAACCCCCCCCCACACCTCTCTTTCCACTCCAACTTCTATTTGTTCTGTCGTCTACCTATGCCTATACTTGTCGTCTATATGTCACATATTCTTGATCCTGAACTCACATAAATTAGAGGCTTAATGTTATATTCCAAGTTGTCTTTCCATTCCTCTGCCTGCGAGGGAATGAGGAACGAGTGACAAACGTCACTATGACAAAGATGACGCGCCTTCGCGAGCTACTTTGAAGGCAAAGGTCTGGGAACTCTTAGACAAGAATCCGTTACTATCACCAATCCAGATATGCCATCTTTTAAGTATAGACAGCAAAGCTCAGGGCGGCTACGTCCGAAACCTGAAGCTGAACTGGAAACGTCACTCGAAATATGAGCGAGGCTCAAAGTCCTCATGTTTTCCAGATGAGACTCATGCTTGGAAGGGTTGGACGAGTGTTCCTAGGAGTGTGGTTGATCGTTACTGGAAGGCTGAGACGTTAGCTATCGGCTCTATTCCCGCTGAGACTGTGTGGCGTTATCCGGAGATGTTTCCGTATGGGAGTAGGTGGCAGAAGACTAGGGCTCGGAATAGGTGGATTCTGTGGAAGGATCGGTTGGGTCGTCTCGAACTGTTCTTGACGGGTAGAGTCAATGTGTATGTGCGGAAGCCTGCGACTGTCTGGAAGGTGAAGCAGCTCTTGGCTCATGCCTTCATGTGGACGGGTCTGATTGAGGATGAGCAGCTCTTTGAGAGGATGGTGACGCTTGCGCCTGATGGTCTTCTGCGTTTTCATGGGGCTCACTACTTGTTCGATATGGGGATGCGGTTGCCGAAGGCGACCATTGACTATTTCCAGAAGAGTAACGGGATCACGATCAAGGTTGGTGATAGAAGTCATCCTGACAAGATTGAGGTCATTGCGAGTCAGCCGAGTTGGGGGGAGCGTGTGGAGATCCTGCTCGATAGGTGGGTTGATGTGATGGAGAAAGCCTCTCCTCTGGAGCGTGAGGTTAAGAAGGGTGCTGATCTAGAGAAGCCTGAGAGACTCTGGTATGTTGGGTAGAAGAGGGTTCTCGTGGCTTATTGTCTTGCTTGGGTTGGCCGTAGTGTTGATGATCGTCCTCCTTGTGATCATCTTCGCGTTGCTTCCTCTTTTCAGGAGTTGGAGTGGTTGGCTCAAGTAGACGACAGGCGATATGTTGTGTGGGGAAAAGAGATAGACGGAGATGAGGAGACGTTTCTAGCTGAGCACAAGGGCTTGGAGCCCATCATCAGAAGCATGACTACGAGAGGCTACGAGACTCCTGAGTATCGCTTCCTGTTCTCGATTGATGATGGTCACTTAGCTTGGAGATTCAATAAGGCGACTCAGAGGGTCGAGTATGAGTGTGGCTGTATGAAGAGGGGAAGAGAGAGGGTTTCCACTCTCAGCTTTCTGCCTTGGGGCGCCGGGGTCTGAAATAGTCTTGACAGATGAGTGGGTGGAGAGGCATAGAGCGGAGAAGCATCGGAAGAAGAAGACGAAGAGGGGAGCTTATTACGGGTCTGAGCGTGGTGGCGTCATGCCATGAGTAGGAGAAAGTATCCGACCATGACCTTCCTCAGATACCTGAAGCGGTTCGCTGCGCTGACTCTTGACGGAAAGTTCTACTGTCGTCTATGCGAAGGATGGGTCGATAAGCAGCGATGGATTCATTTCAAGGATGTTCACCGATATGACAACGCACGCGCTGTGGGGTAGAAGAATGAGTCAGAATGAGGACTTTGCGGCCACGATAAAGCGTCTCAGGGCTGAGGGTGTGAAGAGGATCTATCTGAGTCATGATCCTAGGAATGAGGCGAAGGCTCGGCAGATGGCTTACTATCTGCGGGCTAGGGGCTTCGATCCCGTGGTGGCCGCTGATGCTAGGCCTCACAAGGACACTATCCGGGACAAGGAAGATGAGTACGTTGTCTCGAAGGTCATTGCGAGCTGTCAGTACACGATGGTCATCCTCTGAGGCGTCGGCTTGCGTGGCTTCCATGAGTGGCTGAGGAATCTTCACTATCGAGTCGCCTTCGGTTCTGGTTGGCTTGAGCACAGGTTCAGTCGCCTAGTCTTCGTCTCGATCATCATAGCGGATGGGTACTATGTCTGGAAGATCTATCCTGAGCACCTGTTTCTCGGCTACGATCTCTGGGTGATGAGCTTTCTCTGGGTTCTATACTGGACGTTTCACAGGATTGAGAAGAGGGAACACTCGGCTGCGAGGCGTGGATAGTTGCAGGATCGTTGTAGGATGGTTGTGGGATAGTTGCGGGTCATGCTCGTGGATGATCCGAAGGCAAAGATAGCGAATCTGGCACTGATGAAGTGGAGTGGCTACCATAAGGCTCGGGGAGACACCGTGGCCTTCACGATGCCTAACCCTAACAGGATCTATGGGAGCTGCATCTTCAGTTCGAGTAAGAGGCGTTTCCTGCAGGGCCTCAGCCTGTATCGCGACGTCCTTGGAGTGGAAGTGAAGGTGGGTGGCTACGCCATGAATGGAGATCCTCTGCCGGATGAGGTCGAGCACACTCGGCCTGACTACGATCTCTACGGAATCGACTATAGTCTCGGCTTCACGACCCGGGGCTGCGTCCGGGCTTGTCCCTTCTGTGTGGTGCCCAAGATGGAAGGTGCGCTGCGGGAGAACAGTCCCTTCGAGGAGTTCGTAGACGACAGGTTCAGGAAGATCGTGTTGCTCGACAATAATCTCCTAGCGTCTAGGAAGGCAGCTCTGAAGCTGCAGTATCTTCGGGGCTCTGGGTTAAAGGTGAACTTCAATCAGGGCTTGGATCTCCGCTTCATGGATGAGGGCATGGCTTCTCTCCTTGCTGACGTCAAGTGGTGGAATCTCCACTTCACCCGTAGAAGTCTTCACTTCGCTTGGGACTTGATGGAGAGTGAGGAGCAGGTCATGAATGGGCTCAAGACGCTGCTCGGGTACGTGTTGCCGACTTACGTTGTCGTCTACATACTGATCGGCTATAACACGAGCCACGAGCAGGACGTCTACAGGGCTCATAGCCTCTTGAAGCTCGGGGTGGCCCCCTTCGCCATGATCTACAACGATAGGCGCGATGATCCTTGGCTCAGGTTCTTCGCAAGATGGTTGGATAGGGAGTATTGGAGAAGTGTCCCGTTTGAGGACTTCAAGGATGGGAAACTCGTCACTCTGATATGAAGGCCTTCCAGTTATGTTCAACATGAACGTCAACATACCTGTATAGAAGGTATGTTCAACATACCTGCTTAACATAATTGGAAGGTCTACGCGCGCTAGCAGGTCTTAAATACGGGGAGATTCGATGGCTCATCTGCGCTGTCTCGCACGCAGCGTAAAGACGTCCGGAGAACCCATACCTGAAGACGGGGAGCGGCCATGCGTCGAGAGATCTGGAACATGGATGCGGAACATGGATGTGCTTCATCTCTCAGCTCAAGAGGTCGCCACAGTCATGTGCCACATCAATGTGCCGCATGGTCGTCTCCCTTGGTGTGATCTTTCATGTCTGACCCTCTGAAGAAGATCTGTCTCTACTGTTCTGCTTGGCGATCAGACGACGATAAGTTCGGCCAATGCTATCGGTATGGAGATCCTACGGACAAGCGTTTCAGGAAACAGTTCAACGAGCCCTGCAATAACTCGGATGGGCTGCGACAGACCCTTTCTGCGTCACCATAGCGCGCGCTAACTGAAAGTCTGTCTCCCCCTCTCCCCCCTCTGGTACGTTACGGGTTATATTCGTCTGTCGTCTAGTCAGACTCATGCCCAGAGACTTCGTGTATGAGCGTGAAGCTGACTTCTTGAGGGATGCTGAAGGCATAGTCGGCGCCAAGTACGTGACTCTTGACTCTCCCGTGGTGAGGGCTTTCTTCCGTGGGGGTTGGTGGCTCTGTGTCTATGAGGCTAAGGCTGAGTGTGATGAGAAAGCGAAGGAGATCAAGGACAAGTTCGTGGCTGCAGGCTTCACTCCGATCACGGTGAAGGAGAGCCCGGTCAAGATCTTCTAGACGTCTAGACGTATCTACCACAATTCTTTTCCCTATTGGGTTCAATGGTTTCTTCGGCTTGGGTGGGAGTAAGTCCTCAATGGGCTATGAGCCCGAGGGATGAGCTAGACTGCAGGTCAGCGGCACTTCGGCAGTAAGAGGGGGCCGTAAGTCCACTTGTGGCGGGCATAACCCAACCCTAAATCAGGTCGTGCAGCCGAGAACTCGCGACCTCCCAGATGCGAGTAAGACCTCTCGCCTAGGCCGTCTTTCTGAATGGGGAAACACAGAAGTAGGTGAAACTTTGACGGGTTTGCTGAGGTGATACAATGGAAAGAAAACAACTGATTCTTACTGCTTCGGTTCTCTTTGTTATGGTTCTTGGCTTGGCGATGAACCCGGCTATCGTCTCTGCGGGAAGTTATCACCTGACGAGAAGCAAGACCTACTATGCGACAGAACTAGGATGGTTCAGAAATGGGGGCAACATGGATCAATGGTGGGAGAACTACCAGACTTGGTACAAAGTAACCTGTGCTGATTGTCACGGATGGGGTGTCTGGACTTGGGATCAACACGTCACGAGCCCCGAGCAAGCTATTGCAGTAGCAGAGGATTACATCAGAGTTGGCATCTTCAGGAATGGCGAATTAGGCAATATGAACGCGCAGGGAGCGAAGATCTATTGGCATTGGCATCAAGGCGCAGTTACGCACCACGAGACTACTTGGCTAGGCTTCACAAGCGGATGGAGCGGATACATAGCGATACCTACTTGGGTCGGTAGCAAGCCTGATTACTTCAATCTCGACATGACATTCGTGGGATCAGTCTTCAGCGGACCCTTCTACATCAACGATGGCTGCGGCTTCGGATGGGAACTCTACGACTACTACTAGGCAACGAAGAAGAGCATCTTCTTTTTTCTCTTCCTTCTGAATGGGGAAATGCAGAAGTAGGTGAAACACTTGAGGGACTTAGCTGGAGTCAAGGAATGACCGCCACTAGCCCACCCGTTTGCATAGGCCTCAATAACTGTTTGAAGGCGAAGAGAAACTCTGTCGGCACGCTCATGTGTATGTCGCAGAACAAGAATAGTGGGACTTGTCTGAGCAAGACGGGACCAGAACCGAAACCATCCTGATCCTTCCCCTTCGCGCGCTACTGATTTCCAGTCAGATATTACTCATTTCCGTAGCATTATCTGAGTAAAGACTCTATATTGCCATAGCAGATTCTTGTGGGAAACCTTACCCTTGTCAGATAAGAAACACAGCGTCCTTATGAATAAATTGCCCACCGGATAACCTTATTAGGTCTAGGCATCAGAATATGATATGGTTGTAAGGAATGTCGTATCTGACACCTAGGGAGAAGGAGTTGCTGGATGAGATTCCGAAACACACCTCTGTCCTTGAGGCGGCTAAGAAGCTGAACGTCTCCGAGGCCAATGCCTACGCCACGCTTTATAGAATACGCCGGAAAGTCGAGAGAGCCGACGAGTTCTTGAAGATTATCCAGAGTTTGCGTCGCAGGGAACCGAAGCTGACCAAGTTGCTGACGCCGAAGGGATGACCTGCTCGAAGGATGAGTTGGCTGAGATGGTGAGGCGGGTGCTCGGCAATGAGGAGAAACAGAAGGGGAAGCGGAAGCCTTGAGCGTTTTCTATGAGGTGCCTTCGGGTGAGCCCGTCGAGGTTAAGCCGTTCCACATGGCAACGACAGGTATCACACAGCATGGTAAAACTGAGGTCTTGAAGAGCCTGATCGAGTGGTTCAGGGACAAGGGCTTCACGGTGCTCGTGATCGACGTTAAGGATAAGACGCTTGGTGATCCGGACTTTGCTGAGTATCCGCATATCCCGATCTACATGGAAGAGGTTGCTGAGCCGCTGCCTCTTCTCGGCTTGCTTGAATCGGATGCGAAGATGCAGCTCAAGTTCCAGTTCCCAGAGTTGATCAAGGCCTGTCAGCGGAGCCGTACTCTGGTCGAGATCAGGGATCGGCTTCAGGCCGTGGTCGAGGGGGGCAAGATCCATCCAGTTAGAAAGGACAAGGCTGAGGTTCTCCTGCTGCTCATCAATAGGCTGATTGAGGAGATTCAGAGAGTCCCGGTTAGTGGTCGTCTCGAACTGCGGAAGGGCAGGATCAACGTCATAGGCTTGGCTAATCAGGGGTTCAGTGAGGCCTACAAGCAGATCGTTGTGAGAGCCGTCATCCATGAAGTGCGGAGCAAGTATAGCAATGTCGTCACCTTCTTCGATGAAGCCCACATCCAGATCCCAGAAGGCTACGGGTCTGCGAGCAAGGACTGGATCAAGCGAACCATCAAGGAAGGGGCTTCGAGCAAGCAGTTCCTAGTGATCGCTGATCAGACCTTGAAGGACGTGGACAAGGACGTCATCACTCAGTGTCCCATTAAGATCTTTGGGGGTCAGACGGGTGGCCGATTAGAGGCTGAGCGGACTGTCCAGTACATTCCTGTGCGTGGCGACTTGAAGGCTGAGGACGTCATGACGCTGAAGCTCGGCCACTTCTACTTGAGTACCCGGGAGTGGACGAAGCTCGTGTACGCGCGTCCAACTTGGCTGAGCCCTGATAATGCTCAGAGGATTGCCACGGGTGAGATCGAGCCGGATGATCCAGAGATCCAGAACTTCCGGACCCTTGCACGCGCTTTCTCAGAGGAACTTTCTCAGGTGATTCATGAGGTCGAAATTTACGGAGAGGCCAAGACTTTCGGAGAGGACGTTTCGAATGGGTACGAGGAAAGACTTCGAAGTCTTGGGGAGTTGGTTGTAGGAGTGTGGCCGAGATGACAACGAAAGAGAAACTTGAGATTGAGTTCGAGTGTGGCTGCAAGTACACTCTCTACAGGGGTGGAGACTCCTGTGGTTTCCTACCATGTCAGAACCATGACAAGCTCATTCATGCCTTCCATACGGCAGGTGAGACGAGTTGAGAATCCGGAAGGATATGCCGAAGAACAAGAAGGAGTTGCTGGAGAGGCTGTTCGCCATCGCTTCTGCTCCCGGGGATGAGAGGCGCGACATGGCATTGGGCTTGGCCTACCTCATCGTTGAGCTTGTTCCAAATGATAGGACGACAGAGCACATCCTTATGGTCTTGAAGGAGCTGAACACGAATTGAGCACGTTTGAGTCTAGGTTGAAGGAACTGGAGATTTATGTCCGTTCTCAAGCTGATTGGAAGAAGAAGCATGATGATGTGAAGGGGTTGATGGATCATGCTGTGCAAAGTCTAGCTGCTAGGGAGCAGGAGCTTGAGAAGCTGCAGGGTGAGACAGAGGGTTTTCCAAAGAAGGTCGAGGAGCTTCAGGGGCAGGTGACTGAGCTGTCCAATAGACTCCAAGACTCTGAGGAGAGGGTTGGGAAGATCATGGAGCGGATGGGGCAGGAGACTGCTTGGCGCCTAGCCTTCAAGAAGGTCTTCCAACCGCTTGTCGAGGAGATCATGGAAGAGACGGTGGATGGTCTTGAGAAGACCCGTGGCCTCAACGAGAAGGACATAGCAGACACAGTTGACAAGTTGATCGTGGAGAGACTGCAGAAGATCAACTTGCAGGACTACAAGATGGAGAAGACTTTGGCCGACATGACATTGGAAGTGACTCATAAGCCGCTGCTGCTGGACCCCAAGACGACAAAGGGCAGAGTCCTCTACCTGATTCTCGACGGCTTCTTTGGGAAGGAGAAGGAGAAGATCACTCTGCCGCAGGTTCAGAGGGAGCTGAAGCGGCAGTTCGGGGTCGAGATCATGCGTCCGGAGCTGGACACGGAGCTGATCTGGTACGTGGAGCAGGAGATCCTCTCCAGACAGGTGAGGGCAACGGATAATGCTCAGTTCTATCGTGTCAGAGAAGACGCGCGGGATAGGCTTCACAAAGTCGTGAGGGAGAGTGGCTGATCCTTGACGCTGCCTCATTGGAACGAGATGCGTGGATTCCTCTCCACTCTCCCGATTGGCTTGACTTCAAGGAAGCGACGTCTAGCTATTCTCGAACACTACTTCACGGTTGTCGTATTCCCTGAGTTTCCGAAGGAGATGGGGCGCCAGTATGCTGAGAACCTCAATGCTTTCTTCGCCTTAGACAATGCTGAGGCCGGAGAGAAGAAACTCAATGGAAAGAGGGAGAACTGAAATGGTTTGGGCATATAGGGCGATGATGGATGGGACGCCTGAGTTCCAGAAGTTCGTCAAGGAATACTATGGAAAGTGCCTCTTGCTGGCCGAGGAGATCCGGAAGGAGTCGGGGCTGCCCTTTGGAACGGGGCAGATCTTCGACAAGATCGCTTCTCCACTGATCTTTCTGGATCAGGAGTGGGTGAAGGCTGAGGCAGCGGCCAAGGCCGCGAAGGGAACATGAATGGCCGCAGAGAGTAGCGGAAGTAGGAGATGCTGAACCGAATGATTCTTGGTAGAGATTTCACGGTCAGGATTTGGCGCGCGCGGAAGTGGGAGTGGGCCGTCACATTCGGTTACATGACGAAATTCGGCTTCTGGTTCCACGTTGTAAGGGTTCGCGGTCATGGAAGCTGCGGAGTGGTCTAGAGCAATGGTGACTCGACAAGAGTATAAGGTCAAGACTGAGAAGGAGTGGAAGGGCGTAACCGTGAGGACGCGGTGTGATCTCAGAAACGGCTACTTGGCAATTCCAGCAGGGACACTATGCAAGATCTACCGGAAGCGGGGCGGATTCGCATTAGAGACAGAGCCCTGCAAGTGCTGTGGTGTTCGTGTTCTGATCGGGAAAGTTCCCTTCGACGAGGTCACCGTAGTAGAGGGTTCCGAGCCCGAGAAGGAGAAATCGGCAACCGAGAAGGCTTCCAGATGATAGTCACATTGCTCATAGTTCTCACGGTTGGTTCTTGGTGCCTAGCAGAAATCTTCGATAGTTGGCCTGCTAATTTCGTCCGTGAATATTTGAGGAGCAAGGAGAAGAGTTCAGAGACAACAGAGTCAGCAACCGAGGGGACGACTGAAGGATGACTCTGACAGGGCTAGAAGTCATAGCAGTTGTCTTTAGCTGCATCACGCTTGGAGCAATATTCGGATTCTTTGTCGGCTTACGAGTCGGCTTACTCTATCCAAAAGGCAGGCAGAAGAAGGGTTCAGGGAAGGAATCCTCAGAATGAGTCGTGAAGAAAGTAAGAAACTCATGCGGGACGAGACTCGTAGGTGTCTTATCTGCAACGCTGTTCTGATCAGATGTACGTTCTGCGGTGAGCGTCAGTGCATAGAATGTGGTTGGGCTGAAGAGGAGAACTATCGGGTGAAAGAACTCGTACCGCAATCGAAGCAGGAGACGCCTAAGACGAGTAGGGAAGAGTATGGTGGCGAGCCGTGGTGACTGAGCCTTGAGCACTGAGAAACCGATTCGTGAGGACGAGGTATGCTTCTTCTGCAAGAAGCCAGTCACCAAAGATGATTACTGCCATGGTTGTAGGCACTTCGTCTGTAGCGTTTGTGACCAAGAAAGTCCTTTGGGGTTGCATAAGGTGTATGACCATCAGGAAATGAATGAAGAGTGGGAAGAGGACGAATGACAGAGAAGCCGATGAGTGACCCGAATGAAAGGTTGGAGAAGTTAGAAAGGCGACATCGAAGGGGCGCAATCATCACTGCAATCATGGCGGGTGGGAGTGCTGCGACGATTGGATTGGGCTTCATGTGGTATGGTGTTACCCTTACTTGGGGCTTCATGCCATATCCACAGTTCCGGCCTATGGTTAATATCGGATTAACCGTCACACTTGCAGGGATAGGTTTCATCGCTCTGAGCTTTGTGATAGTCTATTTCTGCTTGAAGGCAGCCATACCCGAATGAGGAGGAGAAGTCGATGAAGGAGACAGAGAAGAAGGAGGCTTCTGAGAAATGAAGTGCCTTGCGCCTGAGATTCATCCACGGCTCAGAGAGAACCTATGTGGCCGAAAGCGGGTCACTAAGAATTTTCCATGTTGTCTCTGCGCGTTGAGAGAGGAGAAGTCCTCGTCGTCCTCGGCAAAGGCATCGGAGGAGACAGAGGAGGACTGAGCCTTGAGCACTGAGAAAACCTATTGCATCTGGACGACCTGCAAGAAATTCGAGCCTCCTAAACCTCTCGGCTGCTCTCATCTAGACTACATCTGTGTCAAGGAAAGGATGACGAAGGCCCAGTTCCAAGCTAAGTATCCCGAGGCTAAGTTCTGCGAAGACTATGAGGAGGAGAAGTCCTCACCTGCGAGGCCCGCCAAGCCGAAACAGATTGAAGTTCAACTTGGAGACAATGCATGGATCAGTAACACAGCCGACGATATTGAAGAGGATATGTGGCTTCTAGGCTTCCGCGATAAGAAGGAGAAGAAATGACCGCTGAGAAGCCGGTAAGCCTCTTGGAAAAACTCTCAACTGCTATAGAGGGAGCAGTCGAGGCACATACGAAGAAACGCAGAGAAGCAGAAGAAGACAGAGATGATGACGCCTTCCTCATAGACAGTCATGGGTGGAGAATCGACGGGATACGAGAGGCAGAGACGATCTTCAAGCAGTTGCTCGCTGAGGTCGCCGACTCTTGGCCTAGACTCTGTGCGTTCTATCTTGAAGAGGGAACAGGGCAGAAGGACGCGGACAAACGGTGCGAGAATTGTCTCTATCATCCTGAAAACATCCATGAACTCAATAATGGACTCACAAAAGATGAGTGGCACTCCACGCCCTGTGAATTTCCAGACACTAAGAAGAGAATCTTCAGATGAGGAGCTGGGTCCGTTGAAGCCTAAGAGACGATGGCGAATGTGGAATTGCATCTGTGTGGGGGATGATAGGGGATTCCTAACTAGGTCGGATTGTCTGGACGCTGCGCTTCAGGAGATTGATTGGATCGACTTACAGGGCGTCAAGGCGAAGGTGTGGGCGCCGCTTCCCGGGCATGAGGGGAGCGGCCACGTCCACATCGTAGTTCTCACTACTTTCCACGAGAAGCTGAGCCTTGCAGGTATCACCGTCAAAGGAGAGGGAGAGGCAGGGCTTGAGTAGAGGGGATACTGATTGAATCCCGTGACCGAGTTGTATAACCCGTTGCTCTGTTCCATCTGTAACCCGAACTGCTACAAGAATCATAGAAAGATGGATAAAGTAGGCTTCTGCGGTGATGAGAAATGTCCAATGAATCCGAAGAGACTCTTCGGAGCTGGCCTTGTAGAAAAGAAGGAAACATGAAGACCAAATGCTCGAACTGTGGAAAAGAGGTTGAGCGCAGACCTAGTCACATCAAGAAGTATGTCTACTGTTCGAGACGATGTATGTATGAGCATAGGAGAAGAATCGGTATCTGGAAAGCCGGGAAATGTCGTAACTGTGGGGCACCGATTCGGAAAGGCCGACAGTTCTGCTCACAATCCTGCAACTACAGGTATATGTGGAAGACAAAGTGGACGCAGAAACGGAAGAACAGAAGCGGATGGATGCCTGCAAAGAAGAACTTTGCCACAGTCATTCTCAGAGTGCCGAACTCTTACCTAACCAACTTCGAGATCAGCCTGAGAGAGTTGATACGGCAATTCGGCAAGGAGTATGGTGCATTGTCTGGAAAACCCACCATCAACATCCTAGGCGAGAGAAGACTGATACCCACCTCTCCCACCGAGTGAATGATCTCCTTCTTCCCCAACCTTCTTAAACAATGTAGTCATTGATCTTTGAGTGGGAATGAGGCAATGGATGAGACGAAATTAGCTAGTGTGCTCTTCTTCATGTGTATCTTTCTGGGATCGTTCAGCGTCGCAGGATACGCAGCGGCTCAATACTATCAGCAGCTAACCATCTCGGGAGTCGTGGCATTGAACAGGTTTGGGATCTATGAGGATGCTGAGGGCATCACAGTGATCTCGGATCTTGGGATGGACACGACTGAGGCCGGGTCTAACTCGACGCACAAGACTGTCTACATCTTCAACACGGGAACTGTGGAGATCACGCTTGCCTTCAATCACTCAGTGATAGAGCCTGTAGAGGCTGAGGGCGTCCGGATCTTCACGGACTATGCTGCTGGACACGTCATCGGCATCAGTGGGAGCATACCTCTGGATGTCTGGGTCTATGTTCCCCCGGACTATTCCGACTACTACTATGAGCTGAGCCTTGGCTTCATCAGTTCGAGGGCAGCCTAGTAGTCCATCTTTTCTCTACTTGTCTTCTAGAGCAGGTTTTCACAAGGCCTAAGCCTGTAGACGACAGTAGAGAGGGCTCAGGTGAGTGGTGGAGCGAACATGGATGGTACTTATGCTTCTTCCACAAGTAATATATTGCTAGGTAGACGACAGGGAAAGAACACGAGGCGATGAGAATGGTCATTTCAAGCAATCCAGATCCACGCGCGCATATCGACCCGAAGCATTTCTTCCCCGAGAAAGACATTGCCGTACTCCCTTCAGGGCTCGGTGATGGCTTCGTTATGTTTCCGAAGCCAATCTGGGCGAGAGATCTGGAAGAGATAAACCGTCACATGATGGTCATTTTCAACAGGTCAGCTCTTCAGGATAAGAAGAGGAGACGATGAGACGTGGCTAAGGACGTCTTGAGCAACTATGCCCTGCACGCTCTTGCGAGTGCATCTACGGCCATCGACGAGCTGATCGACGTTCAGACGAGTCAGGATGAGATCCAGAAGCTCAAGGTCGCTAAGACGCTTGTCCTACAGGCTCTTGCCCTGATCACCATAGGGGTGAAACTCCAATGAAGTGTGTTCTGACATTCGAGACAAAGGAGATCTTCCTGCCTGTCGTGAGGGAGATCATGGATGGGTACTTCAGAAATGAGCGGACGGCACAGGAATGTGCAACTGCGCTCGGTTGGACTCGCAACCAGTGGAACGGGACGATGAGCCGGATCTTCTCGGCTGTCTTGAAGGGTGGCAAGAGGTCAGGCCTGACCACGGAGACAACCTAGGGTGAAAGAAGCGATGACCATGGCCGTGTCTGAGACTAAGGTTCTGTATTGTGCGAACTGTGCAGCTAAGCTGGATGCCGACAAGCTCGTCAACAGCATTGTGTTGTGCGAGTATTGCGGCAGCAAGAACATCGTGTCCAGTAGCTCAGAGACGTTTCTCGTGGAGCAGAACGCTGAGGGACAGATGATCGTAACGGATCGACTTAGCCCCCGGTTAGAATACGAGAGGAAGAAGACTGTCTTGGAGAAGGACTTGGCAAGTTGGTATGCTAGTCACGGTTTCTCTCCAGAAGACAGTAGTTACGGGAACTGGGGATCCATCATAAAACAGGAAGAGATCAAGAGGCATCCTCTGTCTCCTTTCTCTCGTATCCGAAGGACGGAGCAACGACTCTTCAATTTGCATCTAACTCAGGGCTATGAGAATGATCGTTACACATGGGACTTGACCGTCAGGATCAGCGTCTACGACAACGATGTGTTCTCGAAGGTCAAGGGCAGCCTCTTAGAGCTGCTCAGGAAGGACAGGGTTTCAAAGGTCGAGATAGAATGAGCACACATCTAGATCCGAAGACGTTTCCAACCGTCTGTCCGACGTGTGGAGACGACATGGATTACATCGAGCGTGACTGTGCTGAGTCCTATTCCTGCCTGAACTGTGGCTATGTTCATGCTGTTAGAGCCGTGGAAGAAGCAGGTTGGACTGCTTGGCATAGACCCGGTTCAAATGAGCCTGTTGTAACGGTAGAGAAAGAATACGAGGAGAGACACGAATGAACGTAGCTATTGAGGAAGAGCCCAGAGTCGTAGTCGGTAGGCTATTGAACCGTTATGAGCTGGACACGCCTGAAGGAATCAAGAGAGTCCAGAGCTGGAACTATAGGGCGATGTGGGCTCATCTCCGGCTGAGCTTGGGGAGAGGAGTAGACCCCCGGATCAGCAGAGCGGTTGGAGACTGGATCGAGGAACGGTTCCAGTCTGACGTTGCCGAATACGATCAGAAGGTACGGCAGACAGGGAACCCGGATCTCTCGAAGCCTGAGCGGTTGTCGAAGAGGGGCAAGGTCGATCATGTCTTCGATCAGTTCCAAGGTGAGATCCGTGAGCCGAAGACGCTGCAGTACATCTTCGTTGACGGTGAGCTTCGAGCCGTTGCCTCTCTTGATCATCTCCTGATTCCCCCGTCAGAGGTCTATGAGACGGCTCGGAAGATAGCGGCTGAGATCAATCTAGCACAGATCGAGGGTGCTCCGCTGCATGGTCTTCTCTACGAGACTGAGCATGAGGGCGGGATCAAGTATGCTCTCCAGATTGATGCGGGCGACGTCCTCACCCGGGAAGCGATCCACGTCAGCAGCGCGCTCGTGATTGATGACTGTCTCAACCCTCTGAGTTGGTTGGGGGCAGGTGGCTTCGGACAGTTCCTAGGAGCGCGTGGCAGGAGTCAGGAACGTATGCTCCGGATCAGGGTCCGGAATGAGCTTGAGCCACGTCTCAGGGCAGCTATCGAGTTCGGCATGAGGGGTCAAGAGATCCTTGAGAACAAGGTGAAGGATGCTCAGAAAGTCCCTGTGAACTATAAGACGGCTCGTATTCTCATGGCGGCCATGGGGCTGAGTTACAAGCTAGGTGAGTCCACGATCAAGCAGGTCATAGAGAAGTACGAACAGGAGAATCAGACTCAGTACGGCCTCAGTATGGCAGCGTCTTGGGTCGCTGCCCATGGACGATTCAAGCAGCATCGGACTGATCTGAGAAGGACTGTGGAGCAGACTTTGAGCACGATTGCCGGGGTCACAGCATTGATCCCGAGCATAACGGTTTCCCGGGCGAAATGCCTTGACTGGATCAAGGCCTACATCAAGGAAGGAGATCTGAAGAAGATACCGGATCTCCTCAAGGACTTGGAGTGATGAAAAGATGAGCACAACACCATTCGATACGTTGAACATCGTGGTCTTGGTCACTAGCATCGCTACTGCCGTGACTCTAGTAGCGTGGATCATTCTCCGAATTAGGAAGAGGCGCAGGCAGTCTCCCTCTCCTAGTCTTCCGAGGAGTCAGACCCGTCTCACCGATCCTGCGCCTTCTAGCCAGACCGTGAACGCGGTGAAGACCGATGTCCCGGTGAAGATCGTGGTCTACTCGAAGGACAGGACTCAGACGACGATGACCTTCGAGGGAAGCCTGAGCCTGCGTGTACTCGACGTGAAGCCGGAGCACAGGTCTGCACTCGGTTGGCTCTTCATGCCTCTGGGAAGGAACAATGGGAATGGGAATGGCCGTGGGGTGCAGAGCGAGAGGCAGGGGCAGGAGAAGCAGCCTGTCAGTCAGCGGACTAGATGGGAACGATTGGAGTGATATGAAATGACGAGTATAAAGAAAGAAGGAAAGGCTGTGCTCAGGATCGCGCCGTGGCTGCTCTTCACTTTCATGGGGGCGGCCATGTGCATCCTCAGCTTCTTCCAAAGCGGCTACATGGCACACATCCTCTGGAACTACTTCAGACTGGAGCCGTTCCGTCCGATCCCCGTGGATCACGTATTCGGCCTCATGAGCTTCGTCTTCCTGCTCCTGACCGTGATCATGGTCAGGACTGCGAGAGCCGAGATGGAGAGAGCTGGAGCTTGACGGAGAAGCTAGTGATGAAGACAAGCCCCAAGCTGGAGAGGTTGGGCGACTTCCTCACAGAGCCGAAGAATGTGGTGGAGCATTGCTGGATAGAGCGATGGCTCGGGGGCTCGATCAGTGAGGCCAGATTCAGGCAAGCCGTGAAGAATACGACTGGTAGAGAGTTTCCATAGCCTCAAGGAGACAGACTGGATTGGACTCAAGCGACTACGTGAAGGGTCTTCAGACTCTCTTGGATGAGACGAAGAAGAAGAGGGATGAGAGGCATCTCCTCTTCGAGCACAGGGAGCTGATGCCGAAGGACATGACGATGGAAACCCTTCTTCATGAGATCTGGTACTTCGATGGGAAGCTGGATGGCCTGAACCTTGCTCTCGTGCTGCTGATTGAGAAGGTCGGTGAGGAATTGGACATCACGGAGCCGAGTCCCTGTCCGAAGTGTGGTCTGCCCGTTGATCTCTGTGTCTGCGAGACTAGGGAGAGAAATCCTCTTGGTCGATGAGAGAGAGCGCGCGCAGCGGGTGCTCGTGGGTCAGATTGCTTCGGGTTGGATCTCCTGCTCAGCCCACGTCAAGTGTTGCTCTCGCAATCCGAAGGGTCTGCGATACTTGGGTGCTACGAAGTGTCTCGGCTGCGATGTTGCTCGTTACAGGCTGCCTGATTTGACCGGGTTCACATGGAGAAGCTATCGAACACCGGAAGATCATCAGGCTATCCTTGAGGCTGCTCGGAAACACTTGGAAGAGTGGAAGAAGAAGCAGATGACAGAGGAGCGTGTTGGGCATGGGCTCTAGAGAACGTCAGTATTGGATAGACGATTGGCTGTCAGGTAAGGTCAGCTCTGCTAGGCTCAGAGAGATCTTGGGAACTGCTAGGAGAAAGAAAGGTGGGATGAGGGCTTGACTCACGCACACAATCATCATGCGGGTGCTCCGATACTTGGCTTAGCGGTCATTTCACTCATAATCATAGGCATAGTAACCGTGGTTGCATGGTCATATTCCCTAGACGAAGTAAGCCGTGAGAACATCCTGATCTCGTCAAGAACCTATTCCATCTATCGTGCTACTCTGCCCTTCGGTGAGTTCTTCTTAGAAGGGTCAATTGGTGGTAACTTCTTGGGGTTCAGGGGAACAATCAGCGAGAGCGAAGTCTACATCATCAAGTATCTCGATGGAAACACGTTGAAGACGATCACCCTCAAGTCGAATGAGACGCCCCTCATCATCGAGCAGGACAGCTTCAAGATCGTCATATCTGAGTGGGGTACTCTGATTCATCAGAGAAACGGTGGCAGCCACGAGTTACAAGAACCGGGACCAAGAGACTCGTCCCTTCTGAGATGGACGACCTGCGATGTCTACATTCCGTATCTACCGAACGCGACCTTTGGGGTGATTGGATGAAAGAAATGAACCTGTCGTCTAGAGCAGTTGTTCCCAACCGATATGAGTTTCTCTGTCGTCTATTATGGGGCTAGGTGGATGGGTTGAGTCAGCAGGTCGGTCTGGAGATCCCGAGGGGCAGGGGAGTGAACCGTCTCAGGGCTATGGGAAGATTCGCCATAATGCTCATCAAAGTAGGGAAGAGTGTCGGTATGCGGGTCAGCAGCCGTGGTTGGTGTTATCTGCTCGAAGGCTTCCGGCTGATCAATAAGGATCAGTTCGACATGGTTGAGACTCTGATCAACGAGTGCCGGAAGTATGGGTTTCTGCCGATTGACTTCGTGGCCGAAGAGGAGAGCCGGGGCTTCAGCGGGGTCGAGAAACCGGATGACACCGATCCCATCGGATACATGAAGAAGTACCTGCGGGCGACGCTTCAATGTGGCGATTGGTACACGCCTGATTGGTGGGATGGGGAAGAATACTACATTCAGATGGTCGTGGAGAAGATCGACCTCAAGACCCTGTTCAAGCCGCTCTGCGAGGAGTACCATATTCCGATAGCGACTGCGAAGGGTTGGAGCAGTATGCTTCAGAGGGCTGAGTACGCTAGGCGTTTCCGAGAGGCTGAAGATAAGGGGCTCAAATGCGTGCTCCTCTACTGTGGGGATCATGACCCTGATGGGCTCCGGATCAGCGAATTTCTCCGCTCGAACCTCAAAGAGCTGGCTAACATTCGATGGGCTGATGGAGCAAAGGGCTACGACCCGAAGGACTTGAAGATCGACAGGTTCGGCCTCAACTTCGACTTCATCAAGGCCAATAATCTGACTTGGATCGACAACCTGATCACAGGCAGCGGGAAGAACCTTGCCTCTCCAAGCCACAAGAACCATGACCTGCAGTACGTTCAGGACTATCTCCGAGACATCGGTGAGCGGAAGTGTGAGGCAAACGCGCTCGTGGTGGCTAGAGCTGCCTCTGAAGATCTCTGCAGGCAGGCCATTGAAGCCTACTTGGGAGATGATGCCTTGGATCGTTTCCAAGAGAAGCGTGACACGGTTCTCGAAGAGCTTGAGGAGTTCAGGGAGAAGAGCGGGGTCGGCAAGGCCGTGAAGGACGCCATCGACCTGATCGACAAGGAGCGTGGGACTTGATGACGGCTATCTGGGATACTCTGGGATCGGCTGCTCTGAGCCTCATGACGTCGCCTGACTCCGAGGCTCAGGATCGGCTGTTGCGCGCGCTGCGGATGATCTATGAGGCGATTCAGTACGTACCTGAGTATGATAATCGGTTCATCCTAGTCATGAGCGATGGTGGTGGGACTGTCAGTCTGAACCTGAAGGATGCTCTCCGGCGTCTCTTCGGTGACAGCTTCGATGCTGCCCTAGCCCACGACATCATTCAGGTCTTGCATGACTTCGATCATGAGAGCTATGAGAAGAGGCTGCTCGTCAACGGCAAGCTCCAGTATGGGCATCACACCGAGCAGCTTCTCAGGACTAGGAAGCCACGACTCGACAAGAATGTGCGCGGGATCGTGAGTTACTTCCAGAAACGACAGGGAAGATGATTGAATGAACGTGAATCAGAAAGTGGAGATCATGCGTATTCTCTTCGACTGCGAGAAGACTGGAGCAGCATGGTCTTACATCAAAGCAGAACTAGAGCGCAAGTATGGAGAAGTCAATCCGAACACTCTTGCGTATAATCTGAGTCTACTCACGACTGTCGGTCTGGTCGAAAAGATACAGTTACCCGATCCAATGTTCGTATTGAAGAGGAGAGATGGACATGAGTAGGCTGCAGAAGTCGATTCTCTTGATCCTGATCTTCACTGTGATCATTGTCGTGTTGGTGAAGGCTATCCCTTGGATGCTGAGCCTGCTCTTCCAGCTCGGGAATCCGTTTGGGGTTGCTCGTCCATGACTCGTCCTGCCATCAGGGTCGAGATTGACCTGCTCTATTCCCCGGTCAACAGGAAGAGCATCAAGCAGTCGAGTCGTGTCTCGTCCTTCTATGGGTTGATGCAGGTGATCAGGCGTCTCATGGGGAACTGGAAGTGGGATCTCAAGTACGGTGACGGTGAGAACGAGGCAACCATAATCATGAACAATGAGAAGATCGGTGACGTCGTGCTCAAGAATGGCCGCTTCAGACAGGACGACCTTGAGAGGGACGACCAGATATGAACATGATCAATGGAGAGCGACCTGAATGGTAGACGTAGACGACCGTCATGATGTCAAGTTCACGAAGGAGCAGGAGATGAAGAGGAAATTTGAGGCTTTCTTGGAGTCTCATGGATATTCTACCTGCCCGAACGGGATAGTCAACGATGTCATTGATGACGTCGTGCTTGGTCGTAGACGTGTCCTATTCAGACCGAGAATCTGCTACTTCGATCTGCATGAGGATAGGATACATTTGTCCTACCCGGAGAGGCGTTCTGAGTGCTTGGCTCTTGCCGAGATGATTGAGAAGGAGCTTGGCATACGGGTGAAGGTGACGCTATGAATGTCGGAGCATGAGCACCAGTTCAAGAAGACTGAGGGATCATCGTACTCCATGTGTAGCTGTGGAGCGGTTCGTCATGAGAGGGATGGCGATGTCTTCCGCAACGTGGAAGAGGCTAGGGACACGGCTAGGAAGTCTGGTAGACGCATCAACAAGAACTATGCGGTTCTGGGATTTGCTTTCTCTGTGGCTGCTCTCGGGTTCGGCGCCTACTTCCGGGACGTGACGCTCTTGATTACCGGAATAATCGAGGCTTCCCTGTCATGTCTTCTCGCATTTACATCTCTGGGAAGTAAAGACTGCTCAGAAGACCCGGTTCGGAAAGAGGATGGATGATAACGATGATGGATAGGGGCGGAGACTTCGGCTGCGAGGTCAAGGACTGCCGGAACGTGTCTGAGACGGTCTGCGACGAGTGTGGCCTCTGTATCTGTCGTCTGCATACTCAGATCGTGCATGGTATCCCGTATTGTCCTGACTGTGCTGAGGCAGAGAGGAGAGAGACATAGATGGCTACCATCGCTCCTGACCAATTGTTCGAGGAAGTGAAGCAGCGGTGTTACTGCTTCAGGGATGGCAGATGTATTGCTTCCAAGCGTCATAATCCCCCTGAAGTCTGCAACTATGAGGGATGCCCGTCTAGGAAGTTCGAGTGGTTGCATACGCCGGGCTACAAGATACTCTGCGACTTCGGCCAATGTGAGAACGGGGCTATGGTTTCCTGTCCGAAGTGCAAGGCCTGTGTGTGTCTCGATCATCAGGCAAAGCATCTCCGATCTTGTGGGGAAGGATGGGAACCGTATGCTAGGATGCGCTACGAGCAGGAGATCATAGATGGCAAGAAATGGGATGAGGGTGAATGATCCTTGAGTGATATTAAGCCGAAAGATTGCGATCTCTTGAGAAGGACGGGAGATCAGAATGAGTATTGCTACATAAACCCAAGTGAGCACTGCTCGCGCTTTGATGAATGTACGCAATATCTGGTTGACAAGAGAAAGAATGGGAAGGGCTGAGCCTTGGTCGTCTACTATGTGAAGGCAGAGAGACAGGACTTAGATCATCCGGCTGAAACGTGGCCTTGCACTCTGAGGCTAGAGGTTGATAATGAGACAGACAAGATACTATCAATAAGGGAAGAGGGAGACTGAGAAATGAGAGGAATCTACCCGTGTCCAAAGTGCGGAGAGAATGATTGGACGCCTCAACTATGGACTGAGGAACCAAGCGACCTATGCAATAACTGTGGCTACGAGTTCACAAGTAAAGACATTCCAAAGAAGGAGATAGAGAAGGCTAAGACCCAATGAAACGAGAACCACTCAAGCTCGAAGATTTGAAAGTCGGTCATCTGTATAGAGGTAAAAGGTTCAGGGAATTTCTCGGCTTGACCAATGATAGAGTCATCATCTATCTCGGCAGAGATGCCGTTCAATACGACAGTCATACCGTGAGGCAGGGAAGACATTTCCCGCAAGTGACAGTTGAAGCCTTCCTGAAATGGGCATCACATGAAGTCGAAGAGGAGAAGCCCTCGTCGTCCACGGCAAGGACAGAGGAGAAGAAGGCTCCAACATGACTTTGACTGAGAAACACGCACGCGCTACTAAGTTCAGCTTTGTTCCGGAGATCGTGAGGCTTCTCCTACGAGTGACAGGTATGGTCTTCGCATTTGTTAGCTGTGTCTACATGATGGCCTTCTTCGTAGTGCTGAGTCATGGTAAGACCCTGATTATCACTCCTGACGGGTTGAATCCTATTGAGATTGTCATCGCTTTCATTGGTGTCGTCTGGGTCGGCTCTTACCTGTGGCGGTTCTTCAAGAGGCTTTTCACTTTGCTTCTCGGAAGGGTGAGAAGCCGATGAGTCTGAACCCTTTGGAGAAGTGTTCACAGAAGACTTTGGGGTGGAAGGTGCATACCCCCGGTCTACTCAAGGAGATTGTTGAAGCTAATCCCACGGGTGTACCCATGAGAACGTCAATACTGATCTTCAGGGACTTGCTTCGTCAGGTAGCGGTCAGGGCGAGCCAACTCAACGACCCTAAGTTGAACGCCCTGATGATTCGGCTGACTCTCTACGCAGTAGCCAATCCAAACGAGCCTGATTATGACCCTGTGAAGGTTGCGGAGATTCTTGGGGAATAGTCAATGACTGAGAAGCCGATGAGTGAGGAGAAGCCGAAGTGCCCCTACTGTGGCAGCGACGACATTGGAGAACTTGAGGACGGGAAACGTCTCTATTGCGTCAGTTGTGGCAAGAACGTGGGGCATAAGCCGAGTTGCGTGGAGTGTGGCAAGAGTCTCAGAGTCCCATGTATGTTCTTGGGTAGATTCTGCGACTACACGATAGATGTGGTGAGGAGAAGACCGTATTGAACAAACGAAACTTCGAGTGTGTTGACGGGAACGAGTCTACGGGGAGTCATTGGACTCAGTTCGGGGGAGAGCCCACGATTCTGATTGACTTCCATCACACGATCAGTACCCGGTGTGGCGCCTGTGAGGGTGAGGACATCATGGATCTCTCAGCGGGGGTGCCTCAAGTTGGCGTCGAAGATGCCTTGCGGGAGCTGAGGAAGAATGGGTTCCGGATCGTGATCTACACCGGGTTTCCGGATCTATTGAAGGTAAGTAGTTGGCTTTCGAGATGGGATATTCCCTTCGATGACGTCATGCCTAAGCCGAATCAGGCAGCCTTCATCATAGACGACAGGGCAATCCATCACACGGGTTGGAAAGAGACTCTTCGAGAGATCCAGAGGAGAGCTAGTCTCAAGCCTCTGAGGAAGGATGATGGGGGTGAAGAGATGAGGAAGAAGCTGGATCTGCTCGACCCGTATCATGGAGCGAAGGAGCGTTGTCATTCCGGTGCCTGCAGAAGTCCAGACACGCTCTTCCTCAAGAGAGATCTGCGTCAGGTCACGGACCCGAGAGGCCGTGTCATCCTTGTCTGTGAAGACTGTCGCAAGATGTATCCCTACTACCGGGGATGAGAGGATGAAGAAGCCGAAGGATGTTCTTGATGTGACTCAGGAGCGATATTGCCCTGATTGTGGCCGTGTCGTAACTCCAGACGTCATATTGAGAAACGATAGTGTGTGTGATGTTTGTGGTTGCGATTGGTGGATGAAGGGGCTGAAAGCTGAGAAGTCGAAGGTTGGTAGAGATGCCGTGGTATCGTGACATTAGGCCGGAAGCTATGAGGGAGAGACACGTCACCAGAGGCATCGAAGAGATGCACAGAGCCGACAGGAGAAGGGTCTATCTCTGTAACGTCTGTAGGTGGGTTGGAAATGATTGGCAGACAGATGACCATTGCTCTACTACGGGTCACAGAGATCTTGCGAGCGAGTACATGAGTGGTCGTGGATGGCGTGAGCGGATGGAGAAGATCGTTGCCAAGGAGATCCCGTTCCCCAAGAAAGCCGTCAACTACAAGCCGAGCCAATTGGCGCCTCTTCCCCATTGTCCTCAAGATTGCCGTCGAAGGAAGACCTGCTACCGAGGACAACCGTTGCCGAGTGACAAGAATATCTGCTATGTTCCAGAGAGTCTGCCGTTGTCGATGTCTACGATCCGAAGGATGGACATAAGATGAGGCTGCATCTGGCTTGAGAGAATGTCCACGATGCGGGTTCAGGGATCACTCGTATTGGCGTCATGTTCCGCACAGTCTATACAGGGATTATGTTCACATCAGCGAGCTTGAAACATTCGATCCTGAGTTGGCTGCCGCTCTACTAGAGAAGCGTGATCTGATGAAGGACAGGTATATCTATCACTTGACTAAGGCCAGATATGTCAGTCGCATCCATGTTTCTGACAGCAGGGATGGCGTGTCTTGGGAAGAGGCCGATAGGGAGAGAACGAGACGGCCACCACATCCATCGCAGAGGCTACTTACCGGGGAAGTGGAGACAGCATGAGCCCCGTAAGAACAGTCTCAGACCCGCTAGAGAGTAGACGTAGAGTCGTGAAGACTAGATCTGTGGGTACGAAGGGGGAGATTCGTTGTCCTCACAGCTATCTTGTATCTGATCTGATTCGCGTATCTTCAACTCATTGGACGATCTTTTCCTGTAAGCCCTGCATCAACGATCTGATCTATACTCTGAATCGAATATTGTATGAAGCAATGAAGGATGCTCGGCCTGAAATATTGGTGGATGGTAACGTGGGAGCTTACTGTCATGCTTGTGAGCAACGGAAGACTGGAAGGTTCTATCAGACTAATGTTGTAGACCTTCAGAGGGTGGTAGATCCACGTACCTCTTCAGAGTCGATAAGTAAGAAGTGGGACCATGCGAAACTCTACTGCGAAGAATGTTATCAGGAAATCAATCGACCCAGAGCAATCCTCAGAACAAAGAAGAACATCTTCATTCCTGCTGAGGTAGATGACAAGATTGTTAAGAGGCTGTGGCAGGACGCCTTGGCGAAGACTGACAAGATCTTCACATTGGTTCCCACGGTCTTACTTAAAGACCTCATGAAGAGTCTACCTGAGTCGAAACAGAAGAGCATAACATTGAGTCTCCCGGAGCTTGAGCATGGAAGGGGAGAATCGACATGAAGCCGAACTGTAAGACTTGTAGAGTGCAATATGATCCTGATAGATGTAAGGCCTGCAGGAAGCAGTATGAAGTGGCGACTGCCCAGATCAGCTTGAGGCCTACTAATCTTCCTTCGAGGAGTCATCCCCGGGGCTACGGGGTCGAGATCCCGGTTGATGTCGGTAGCGCAGACGAGTTAGATGGATTGAAGAGGGCTGCGAAGAAGAACTTGGAAGCTCTCAGGAATCCGTGATCGTCATGGCTCTCAAGAAGTTGGGCGCGCGTCTCTCGGGTAGGCAGCAGGTCATCTTCGGAATCATCATGCTGACCGGGGGCCTATACCTTCTCTACGATCTCCCAACCCGCAGCTTCTATTGGTTCTTGGTTGCCTTCCTTGCCATTTCCGGAATCCATGCAGGCCTGCTATCCTTCATGAAGCTCCACAGGTTCGATTGGATAGTGTTCTCGGTGTCAGTCTTAGTCGTCATTCTGTGCGGGTTCTACTTCTTCGGTATCGGTTACTCTGGTAGGAGAGTGAAGACATGGAATCTGTGAAGAAGTCCCGTATGTTCGAGTTCATCACGAGGAGTCGTTGTAACCTTGTCGGGGGGCATTGTCCCTACGAGTGCTTCTACTGTTGGAGCATGGGCAGGAAGGGGCTTGTCGAGAAGTACAGCATGATGAAGTACCGTGGTGAGCCCCGTCTCGACTTGACGGTATGGAAGGAGCCTGTGCTTCCCGGCGCCTTTGTCTTCGTCTGTGACATGAGGGATCTGTTCAGCCCTGACGTTCCAGACTCGATCATTCTCAGGGTCTTGGAATGGATCAGGGCGAATCCGCAGGCTGACTTCCTGCTCCTCACCAAGAATCCTGCTCGTTACCTGCAGTTCCTACCCTACTTCTCGAAGAACATGGTATTGGGCGCCACAATCGAATCGACCACGGACTATCCTGAGTTAAGTAAGGCTCCTCTTCAGCGTGATCGCCTGCGGGCCATGCACGATCTCCGGATGAAGACAGATCTGCGGCTCTTCGTCTCGATTGAGCCCATCCTCAAGTATCTCCGAGAGCAGATGTCTTGGTATAGGGACATTGAGCCGTGGGCCGTGGCCTGTGGTTTCGACAACTACGCCAACCATCTCCCCGAGCCCACGCTTGAAGATACAGAAAGGCTGATCGGCTATCTTGAGGGGTTCACGAAGGTCTATAGGAAGTCGATCCGAAAGGCTTGGAACCAGTGAGCCGACTAGCGCGCTCTTAGCCGGGCCGGATGGCAACCTTCTTATTGTTTGTTCTTCGTGAGACACTCGGCTGAGGTTGGAGAGAACCACGGGTATCCTATACGAAGGTTTCTTGTTCGTTCTAGTGTGTGTGCTCTTCATTTCTGGCATTGTTCTGCGGCCCTTCAGGTCTGTGATCTGTGTCTTGAGCAAGAGGAACTGTGAGCGTTGTATTCTCTTCAACGCCTGTATGGAGGACGAGGTTTCGATGTACTATGAGTGACAGATGTATGAATGGTTGTGGAAAGATGATTTCTGCCGAGAGGAAGGCAATCAGAGATCCGGCTTATGAGGCTCGTTTCTGCTCCGAGAGCTGTAGAGACACGTACCTTCAGGGTCAGGAGAGGGGATAACCGATGAGGCTTGGCCGTCTCCAGATCCGGATGTTGCGTAAGAGCACCGAGGATCTCCGCATCTACAGGATCATGGACATCAAGTTGCCGGAGCACTACACGCAGATGGAGATGCCTCTTGAGGACTTCAAGCGGTTCGCGGATGAATATTGGTTCATCGTCTATGAGGCTCCGGATCGCTTTCTCTGTATAGACGACAAGGCAGACGTCATCTTCTGGGCAAAGAAGGAAACGAAAGAGGAGAAGAAAGAGGAAACGAGGGGGGCGTCGCCTTGACTGAAGAAACGGTTCAGGAATGTAGCGATTGTGTCCACGTCAACGTCTGCTTGATCTGTGTTGGAGTGGAGAAGGTCTTGACTGAATACTACGATGAGGATGATGAGCCGATTCACAGTGACGATCTGGCAGTCATCTGTAAGGAATACGTGAAGAAAGAGGGATCTGGTTGAGGATACTTCTCACAGGGTGTGCAGGCTATTTGGGTCAGCGGGTCGTTGAGGAGTCCCGGGTCAGCATCTTGGGCATGGACAAGCTCTATTATGATCAGGGTATGCCCGAGCGCAGTCAGAGAGACACGTTCATCGTGCAGGACATCGGGTATGGTCGTCTCACGGCATTTCTGAGGCATAGTCAGGTGGATGCTGTTGTCCATCTTGCAGCTCTCGTGGGTGAGCCTCTGTGTAAGAGGTGGCCTGAGATGACCCGGCAGGTGAACGTCTACGGGACTGAACAGGTGTTGGGCTATGCTAGGGGTCAGAAGATCCCATTCATCTTCGCTTCGACCTGCAGCAACTACGGGTTGACGAGTGAGCTTGTGGATGAGGAGTCAGCCCTGAATCCGCTTGGGCACTATGCTCAGAGCAAGGTCGATGCCGAGAAGTCTGTCAGACGCTACGAGAAGAGCACGATCCTGCGCTTCGGCACGCTCTTCGGACGCAGCGCGCGGCCTAGGCTCGACATCATTCCTAATGAGTGGGTCTACGATGCTTTGGCACATTGGCTGATCAAGGTCTACTCTCCAGAGGGGTATCGGCCATTCCTTCATGTGGCTGATGCTGCGAAGCTCATTCTCAGGCTTTGCTCGAACCCTGTTCCCGGGACCTTCAACGTGGGCTGCGCTAACATTCGGAAGGGTGAGTTGGCTGAGCTGATCAGGGAGCAGCTTCCCGAGACGAAGGTGGAGACTGTGACGAAGGGAGACGACAAGCGTAGCTACCGGGTCAGCTTCGTGAAGGCCGAGAAGACCTTCGGTTCCCCCGAGCAAACTCTCACAGATGGCATTGCGGAGATGATTGGGCTGATACGTGGCACCTTCGATGCGGATAGTCCACGTTACCGTAATCTTGAGGGGTTCAGGCTATGATCCCGGTCTTCCGTCCCTATTTCGGGGGAGAGGAGAAAACTCTTCTCAGCAGGGTCATAGACAGCCAATGGGTGAGTGAGGGGGCTTTCACAAGGCAGTTCGAGGAAGAGCTTGCCAAGTACCTAGGCGTCAAGTATGTCGTCTGTGTCACAAGTGGGGGCGTGGCTCTCCTCTTAGCCATCATGAGTCAGCGGGGAAAGGAGCACAGGTTCTCTGTTGCCATGCCTGTGTATCAGCACATCAGTCTCGCCAACTCTGTGACTTTGCTGAAGGACACTCCGTTCTTCATCGACGTCTACCCGATGAGTGGCCTGATCAATATGCACTCGATCAAGCCGGGTAATCTGGATCTTGTGAAGAACGCACTCTGGACAGGCGTCAGCATGAATGGCCGTTACTCGTCCTACCGTGTTGACGTCGAGGATGATTGTCAGGCCTTGGCTTCAACGTGGAATGGCAAGCATCTGCAGGGAAAGGTCGGCTGCCTCAGCTTTCATCCGACCAAGATCCTGACCACGGGTCAGGGTGGCGCAGTATTCACGGATGATCGAGAGGCCTATGAGAAGGTGAAGGCCATAAAGGACTATGGTAGGTTCGTGGATCGGACTAGCGGGAAGGAGATCCCGGACTACTATAACTCATGGGGCATGAACTTCCGCTTCACAGAGATGCAGGCTGCTATAGGCCTAGCTCAGCTCAGCAGGGTCGAGGCAAGGGGGAAACGGGTGAGGGAAATCTATGACCGCTACATAGAAGAGATCAAGATCCCTCACGAGGAGCGGACAGAACAGAGTGGCTTCGTTCCTTGGGTCTGCGACATCCAGTTCTTCAAGTTGGGGCTGAATGAGGAGTTGAAGTCTAAGTTAGCTGAGAGGAATATTGAGACTCGGCTGCCCTATCGACCCCTGCATCAGCAGCCGCTTTACATCGGTAGGACAGGCGACTATAGTGGCGCCGAGTGGTGGAGTGGCACCTGTCTCTGGCTGCCTTCATCGCCTAGCCTCTCAGACGAGGAAGTGGATACGGTGATCATGGAAATGAACAAGTTAGGTGAGAAACTTTGAAGATCGGATTCGTTGGACTTGGGAAGTTGGGTCTACCCGTCTCGGTCTGCATGGCTAAGAAAGGTCATGACGTGATCGGATACGATCTGGATGACCTGAAGGTCAAGGCTCTGAATGAGGGGGAGACGAATCTCTATGAGCCTGAGCTGAAGCAAGACCTCAGATATGTTCTCGAAGAGGGGCTCTACAGGGTCACGGACGACTTGGGTAAGGCCGTCTCTGTCTCGGAGATAGTCTTCGTGGCCGTTCAGACGCCTAGCCTCTTCAGCGGCAAGTTCGAGACAAGCTATCTCAGGAACGCTGTGAGACGTGTGGCTGAGGAATCCGGTAAGGCCTTCAAGGTCATATCCGTCATCTCGACAATCCTGCCCGGGACAATTAGAAATGAATTGTATCCGCTCGTCGAGGGCAAGAATCTTGGCCTGATCTATAATGCGAGCTTCATCGCCATGGGTACTGTGATGCGGGACTTCCTAGATCCCGAGTTCGTACTCATCGGTGAGAAGGAGAAGAAGGCAGGTGACAAGCTGCAGAAGTTCTATCGGACGATCCTGCCCCTGAAGACGCTTCCGACGCCTATCTTCAGGTTGACGTGGGAAGAGGCCGAGATCTGTAAAGTTTCGTACAACACTTTTATCGGTTTCAAGATCGTGACAGCAAACACGATCATGGAGATCTGTGACAAGATTGGTGGAGCCAACTGTGATCGGGTGACTACAGCCTTGAGTGCTGCTACTCGACGCATCGTGGGTCCACACTATCTGAGAGGGGGCATGGGTGATGGGGGGCCATGTCATCCCCGGGATCAGGATGCTCTCTCATTCTTCGCTAGGAAGATGGAGCTGAGCACGGATCCCTTCAGCTACGTGATGGAAGCTCGGCTTCATCAGACTAGGTGGCTCGGAGAGAAGGCGTTGAAGACGGAGCTGCCAATCGTGATTCTCGGGAAACGGTTCAAGCCGAACACGAACCTCACCGACTATTCTCCGAGCATCCTACTCTCAGATCTCCTGCGTGGGGCACGAGTACCCCACGAGATCTATGACCCGATGCTTGATCCCCCGAAGCAGTTCAATGAACCCAAATGCTTCGTTGCGACTCTTCAGACTGAGGATCTGCAGAACTTTCCGTACCCGAAGGGCAGCGTCGTGATCGACGTCTGGCGTTTCCTTGAGCCGAGAGAAGATGTGAAGATCATCCGTGTAGGTGATAGTTCATGAACATGAATCGGCTCGTGCCACGGCTGATCTACTACTTCAAGACAGGCTATATCCAATATGTGAGCTATCCCGTGGGCTTCCTCAGCTTCGCGAGCAACGTCTTCTACCTTGCCATAAGCAGCATCCCAAGCCTGAAGACTGTTTTCCCGAGCTTCTACCTCTTTCTAGTCTTCAGCCTGATCTCGATTCCGGCTGCGAGCATAGGCTTCGGCTACTTCCACTACAAGCGCAGCTTCATGTTCCAAGCCGAGCAGGATATTCAGGTGGAGTCAAGCAGCTACAGCCGTGACATCATCCTGCCATCAGGCCTTCCCGGCGCCAAGATCCTCTGCAGGCTTGCGAGGCAACATGGGCTTGACGTGAGCGAGTACGAGTCTCAGATCAAGAAGAGTGAGGAGCTGTCGAAACGAGGACGTAGCGCGAATGGGTGATGATGGTTGGTCGATTGTCCTTCCCGTGAAGGACGAGGTTCAATATCTTCGGCTGAGCCTGCCCTCTGCGATCCGATTGGATCCGGACGAGATCATTCTCGTTCTCGATGAGGGCGAGACTCTCATCACCCCGGTAGCGAAGGAGATCGTGGAGAGGCTCAACTACCATGGTCTGCGGATACTTTACGTGGCTCGGAATCCTGTTTGGCGTTTTCATCAGGGCTATGTCCGGCGACAGGGCTATCTTGCTGCTAAGCACGAGAAGATCTTCACCTTCGATGCCGATACGATTCTGTCGCCCCAAGTCATGATCGGTAGAGACATGGTTGGGACAGACGGCATCACCTTCGTCACCTTCCGAAAGAAGCTGGCCGTAGTCGGCTTTGTTCAGACCTTCAGAAGCCTAGTATATGATGCTAGGCGCAGGATTCCGCAGAGGAGAATCCTCAGCGCAAGCAAGGTCAGGCAGCCCTTCATAGGCATCTACTGGCTGTTTCTGCCCTACTACGTGGATCTGATCAGAGAGGAAGTGGTTTCCAAGATCTATAACGGTGAGGACACTTTGGCGCAGCAACTCATTGAGGAACACGCCTACTACAAGCATATTCATCTTGACAATGTTCTGGGCTGCGTATCGCTTCGCCACGAGAATGAGGACACGAGTTGGAGACAGGAACAGTTAGGGATCTATTTGGGTTGCACAGGCCACTTCAACACTAATCCTCTGGCTAAGAGCTTGAACTTCCTCAAGGTCTTCCTCTACGTGGCTACCAAGGTCTACCCCCATGTTCTCAGAGGATTCTTCATGGGCAGAAGCTATCCCCGAGAGCTAGCTGAGAAGATCGGCAAGCATACTTACGCTGACATGATCATGTACTCGAAGCGCAACGAAGGGGTGTGGCACTACGCTTTTCCATGAATCCCCGACTTTGGCAATGCGCTTCTCGACTCTGCTTCACCACAGCTATCAGAAGATCAGGCTAGTTGACGTCGGTTGCAGGGGTGGGATTCATCCACGATGGTCAGGCATCAGAAACCTAGAGGTCATAGGCTTTGAGCCGGATGCGAAAGAGTGTGGTGGGCTGCAAGCTGGAAGATACTTTCCAATCGCGCTCTATAGTAGAGGGGGAACCGTAAAGTTCTATGTCACAGTTGACAGGAATTGTTCCTCAATCTATGCCCCAAACCCGAACTTGATGAGCAAGTTCGTGGGGTCAGACCACTTAGCCGTTGAGAAGGTCGTTGAGGTTCCATGTGACACGCTCGATCACGTACTAGAGTCAAATGGGCTAAGAGATGTTGACTTTCTCAAGGTGGATGCTCAGGGCGCGGAGCTGGACGTCTTGCATGGGGCTGAGAAGACCCTTGAAGGCGTTGTCGGCGTGGAGTGTGAGGTCGAGTTCAGCCCAATCTACCTGAATCAGCCATTATTCCCAGACGTGGACACGTTTCTGCGTGAGAGAGGCTTCACTCTTCTCGACCTTGAGGTATGCAGGTACTTCAGGAGCAAGAAGATCAGATCTAAGGGGCAGGTTCTCTATGCTGACGCCCTGTATTTCAGGGATGAAACCATGCTTCTTGAGCACAAGATCCCGAAGGCGATGATGATTGCCCGGATCTACGGATACTACGACATCGCAGGGGAGCTTGAAGTCAGTCCGGAGAGGAGACTATGAGAGAATCTTGGTCGCTTGTCATCCCGATTCTGGACGAGGTTGACCTGTTCAAGCAGGCGTTTCCTAGCTGTGTGGCTCTCTGCCCGGATGAGGTTCTCCTATGCCTCAACGAAGACTATCCGAGAGAGATAGTGGCCGTCGCACGCGCGCTCTACGATGAGGACAGGCTCAGAATAGTCACGATCCCAAGAGACAATGGTTGGCGTTTCCCACAGGCCTGTGCTAGAGTCGAGGGCTTCAAGAGGGCAGAAAACGACAGGATCCTGAACATCGACGTTGACAACATCCTCTACCCCTCTATCCTGAAGGGGCTTGAGCATCTGGGTCAGAAGAATGTTGCTCTGGTCAGCTTCAGGAAGGACATCACTTACACGGTGTCCAGCAGGCTGCGCGAGAAAAGCCATAGGCTTCAGAACAGCCTTGCCGCATATTGCTTCCAGAAGGGTGCTGACCCAATCATGGGCGCCTACTGGATCTACCGCCCCTACTACTTTGACGTGATCGACGAGGACGAGTACAGGCTGATCTACAATGGCAGCGACACCTATCTCTACTGGAAATTTCAGCAGCCCGGGCAGTACCGGCGCCTATACCTTGATGAATCATGTTGCAGGAGCTTGAGACACGAGAACGAGGGTCTTACTTGGAGACAGCTTGAAGTGGGGCTTTACCACGCGTGCCGCAAGGTGCCGCTCAGACACGTTATCCGTTACTCCCTTCTGAACCTCTTCCCACTCGTCCTCAAAGGATACTACATGGGGCTACAGCTCCCCGACCATGTACGCAGATTCATCGGCGCACTATCCTACGAGGAGTTCCTGATGTTCAATGATAACAAGAGGTGGCTTTCCCGGTGAGGCAGTACCCCCTCATGTTTTCGGAGTGGGCGAAGACGATGCTGAAGCACCCATCATTCCTGCTCTATGCTTTGACCCATTCCTTCCAGAGTGTGAAGCACCGTTACATTATTCTCCGCAGCTTGACCGCAGATGCCTCATATACGCCACCATTCCACGGTGACGTGATCCTGCAGAGCCTAATCGCTGAGATCATCGAGTTCTTCGGCGTCTCAACATTCTTCGAGACGGGAACATACCTTGGCGAGAGCCTCAACTACGTCTGTGAACACTTCGAGAAGCTCAGGATAATGAGCTGTGAGGTCGATGAAACATATTACGAATATGCTTCCCGGCGCCTAGCGAAGTGTAAGCCGAAGCTCTTCAATCTGTCATCACCGATTGCGCTTCGTCTTGCTAGGCATTTCTCGATGCTGGAGCTTCTGACTTTGTTCTATCTTGATGCTCATTGGGAGAACTATTGGCCGCTGCTGGATGAGCTGAGGGAGATCAGGCAGCTCAAACACGCCATCGTGATCGTAGATGACTTCAAGGTGCCTGATCATCCCGAGCTAGGCTACGATAGCTATGGTGGAAACGAAAACTCGTTGAGCTACATTGCTGAAGTCCTGAAGCCCGGCGATGAGTCATTGATCATTGTCCTGCCCCATTATCGTGAGGATGCGTATTGGCCTGAGCCCAAGAGGGACATGAGGGGTTATGCTATCGTCTTCGTGAATCTTCAGGAAAGGTTCAGACAATTCTCCGAGAGAGATCTGATGAGGAACTTCATGGTGGTCAAGAGATGATCATTCTGATCTTTGGTGGAAGCGGTGTCGTGGGCTCGAAGATAGCTGAGGTTGCCGAGTTAAGGCATCATGAGGTCTACCCCACCTTCCTGAACAGTAGGCCTCTCAATCCCAGAGCCCTGCAGGTGGACGTCACGGATCGTCTTTATGTGGCTTGGATCGTGCGGCAGGTCAGGCCTGATGTGGTTGTCCATTGTGCCAGTCTTGCTAGCCCAGATGCCTGCGAGAAGGATAAGGCCTTGGCCTTTGACGTCAACGTGAGGGGTGCTTGGAACATCTTTGAGGCGTCGAAAGGCATCAAGGCACACATAGTGTATCTCTCGACCTGCTCGGTCTTCGATGGTGAGAAAGGAGACTATGTGGAGAGCGATGACCCGCATCCGATCAATTACTATGGTGAAACAATGCTGAAGGGGGAAGGCCTTCTGCTTCGGATAGCTGAACCTTCTTCTCTGATCGTCAGAACAAGCATGGTCTATGGTTCTTCAGGGGCGAAACGTAACTTCGCGAGCTATGTTCTGGGAAAGCTGAGGAGTGGCGAGAAGGTTGAGGCCATTGATGATCAATGGCTGAATCCGACTCTTGACACGAGTCTTGGTGAGATGGTCTGTGAAGCCGCTGAGAAGAAGCTGAGGGGAGTCCTTCATCTTGCCGGAGCAACCCGAGCCACACGCTACGACTTTGCCCTTTCTTTGGCTCAGGTCTTCGGCTACGATGCTTCTCTCGTCACCAAGATCAGCATGAAGGAGATCCATTGGGCTGTGAGACGGCAGAGGGATATGTCGCTCAGCGTCGAGAAGGCGCGCAGTGTTCTAGAGGATAAGCCGCTGAGACTCGATGAGTCGCTGAGAAAGTTGAGGTGTGAACCTGTCTCTTAGAAGCTACTTTGATCTCTACTCGGAGCTTTCAAACACGGATATGGAGAGCTACGAGCAGGATCGCTGGCGACGGTATCTTCCCTTCCTCTCATTCATGAATGTGAATCGTGGTGACAGGGTTCTCGAAGTGGGTTGCGGTCAAGGTGAACTGTTGGAGCTTATGCGGCAGGAGAAGAAGGCATACGTGGTGGGCTTTGATCTCAGCCCCAACTATCTGAAGATGGTGAAGGCTAGGGGGATAGATGTGGTCTTGGGCGTCGCTGAAGCTCTCCCCTTTGCGGCTGATGCCTTCGACGTCACAGTCTTGGATTGCATCATTGAGCACGTTCTCGACGTCGATGCGGTCATGCGAGAGGTCGAGGGAGTCACGGAGAAGAGTGTCTACATCGAGGTTCCGTATCGGGAGAAGATTGCTCCCTATGTGCATGGACGGGGTATGCCTCATATACGTAGCTTCGCCAAAGAGGACGTCTATCAAATATTCGGTAGAGTGAAGAAGACTAGGCTGATCTACGCTAGGAACATCGGTTATCCGTTCCGGCTTCTGTGGGGCTTCGTCTTGAGGACGGGGAGACGGGGGCTGATACTCGTCTTCGATAGCCTATTCCTCAAGTTCGGGATTGGCGATCCCGTCTTTGTCTTGGTAGAAAAGGTGAAAGAAAGAGAATGATGGAATATCTGCGTCGGAAAAAGAGTGTGATCGAGCTAGTCAAGCGGAAAGCATGGCCGAGTCAGGCTATGAAGGACTTCCGTAAGGGTTGTGAAGAGACGAAGATTCGTCTCCTAGAGGAGATCGAGCGTGCCGATAGTGTCGAGGACATGAAGGGCTTCGACGCCTATGTCACGGACTTGGCGTTGCGTGGAGATGAATCCATGTATCTGCCTTTCCACGTCGGGATTTACCTCTTGGCGAAGCTGACGAAGCCTAAGCTCGTGGTCGAGACAGGAGTGTCCCGGGGCTTCTCGACGCTCGTTCTCCTCAAGGCTCTTGGAGACAATGGGAGACTCATCAGCATCGAGTTGGCTAAGCAGATCGAGGTCGCCCGGGGAGAACGTGCCCCCATCGCCTATGTCGTGGACGAGGATCTCCGCAAGAACTGGACGTTGCTCACGGGGGATGGCAGAGAGGTCTTGGCGACCCTGAAGGAGCCGATTGATCTATTCGTCTCGGGTAGCGACCATCAGTATCTTGTTCAGAACATGGAGCTGAGTCTAGCAGACAGGCTTGTGCCCCGGGGCGGCTACATCGTGGTGGATCGTCCCGACTACAACGAGAATCATGCCCTGCTCGACAACTTCGATAAGCCGGGCTACAGCTACACGATCTACCCGGAGCGCAGCGCGTCGAGTCCACTCAAGTACGCTTTGGTGTGGAAGAAATAATGATGGACAAGAGCCTGCTCCTGATTGATGGCAGAGACTTAGACGTGCCGTTTCAGGAAGCGGGTCACAAGGCCTTCAGGATAATTGAAGCCAAGAAAGAGTCTCTGTGCCGGAATTGTGGACGGACAATCGAGAAGGGAGAGAAGAAGTTGATCTATCAGATGGATCATCCTACCTATTCTTCTTCGTGCTGCAGGGAATGTTTCGGAGATCTTCATTTCTAATGTCGCTCAGGATAGTAGAAGCTGATTCACCCACTCGGCACGTCTTCCGAGAGGGGGATGAGAGTGTGGTGGAGCTGATCGTGATCCCGGACATCCTAGGCCGTAGACCCGTGGGCTACATCCATAAGGTCGTGACGGCAGAGGAGTGTCAGGACAAAGGATTCGCTACTGAACTGATGATCATTGCCTTAGCCTCAGCGAAGGATATGGGCTGCTACAAGGTCTTCCTGATCTGTGGAGACGAGAATAGAGGATTCTATGAGAGGCTTGGCTTCAAGCCCCATCAATCCGGGATGGAGCTGAGGCTCTGAAGGAACTTGTCTTCCGGTCTACCGCAGGTTTCAGGAAATATAAGGAGCACTTCACGTCAGAGTCAATAGCGCATCCTGCTAAGGCGAATCTCCTGCTCCTAGAGTGGCTACTCAAGAAATACACGGTTGAGAGAGATGTAGTGCTCGACCCGATGGCAGGGACAGGAAGCACGGGGATCATAGCGTCGATACTTGGAAGAAATGCCATCCTAGTCGAGCTAGAGGAGAAATTCATCGGCTTCATCAACGCGAATCTGGAGAAGAGTCGAAAACAGGTCATATTTGGAGCGGAGAGAGGGTGGGTCAAAGTGATTCATGAAGACGCCCGCAACCTATCGGGGTTGCTGGAGAAGGTCGATACCATTGTGAGTAGTCCACCATACGCAGAAACCAAGAGTTTTCAAGATAAGGATTTCATGCTGGATAATGCGGAGAAACAAATCAACAATGTCCTGCAGGGAAAAACTAAGGGACATCCGGCCACGCCGGAAGCACGTAAAAGAGTCTTCGAGAGGATGAGCCAAGGCGAACTGAACGACCCAGAGAATATCGGTAATCTTCACTACGGTCATGTGGATGCGATTCTAAGTTCTCCACCCTACGCTAATCGTCTGAGCGACGCGACTGTCCATGACGGAGACAAGGCGCGGATGAGCTACAGGCAGACCATAGACGCAGTAATCACAAGCCCACCATACGCCAACCAAGTTCACGGAGATTCTAAGAAGGAACGACGAAGAAAGGCTGAGAGATATGCTAAAGGAGACTTTCAGGCCAAGCGACCAGACATATTCTCCTCAACGACTAATCTTGGCGGGGGAGCTACATTTGGTGGCTATTCTGAATCTAAGGACAACATTGGCAACTTGAAGGCTGACAGTTACCTAGCTGCTATGAAGACCGTCTACACCGAATATTGGAAGGTCTTGAAGCCTAACGGCAAGATGGTTCTCATCACCAAGAACTTTATCAGGAACAAGAAGGTTGTGCGACTCGACCTTGACACCGTGAAGTTATGTGAGGCCGTGGGCTTCAGGTTCTTGGAGTGGCACAGGTTCAGGTTGCCAAACGAATCGTTCTGGCGCGTCAATTATCGGAAGAAATACCCCGAGGTCGAGGCGATATTA
>Ga0315281_10000367_pt1 | contig 62425 bp, 50 predicted proteins | sample YL17G07_0_MG_FD_204540 | JGI IMG/M metagenome (GOLD analysis project Ga0315281, IMG submission 204540) | Sediment microbial communities from Yellowstone Lake, YNP, Wyoming, USA - YL17G07_0 | ecosystem: Environmental > Aquatic > Freshwater > Lake > Sediment | place: USA: Wyoming | collected...
GCGGCGTGGACTTGATCATTGTCGGGCCGATGGACCTGTGTTACTCCATGGGGCTGGAGGGTCGTTACAGGGAGCCGGCCGTAACTGAACAGATTCAGCGGGTGCTGCAAATTACAAAGGGCCATTCGGCGCCTTGCGGCATCGCCTTTGGGGGCGACATGGACTATCTGCGCTCCTGGCGGGACAGAGGAATGACGTTCCTGTCCGCTGAGACAGACACCGGACTGCTTCAAATGGGCGCGATCAGCACTGTCGCTGCTCTTCGGCAGCATTAGAAACGGAGGACAGATTATGCGGTACGTGCGCCTGTCTTACGACCTGACCGCAGAGGACCCGATCCCTGTCGGAATTAGGCCGATACGGATCATGCGATATAGTGATATGACCCGTGGAGACCTGAGCAATGTCATGGAGCTTACACTGCTTAGTCATGTGGGAACGCACGTGGATGCGCCGCGTCACTTTGTCGCGGATGGGGCAACGCTAACGGATTTCTCTGCCGATGAATTTGTGTTCTCGCGGCCCATGTGTCTCGATTTGCCGCTGGCTAATGGCGACCTTGTGAGCCGAGAACGCTTGGCGGGTCATGCAGCGCGCCTTGCTGAATGCGACCTTTTGCTTTTGCGAACGGGCTTTTTCAAGGTGCGTGCGATTGACTCACATCGCTACGCCACGCAATCGCCGGGCCTTGACGCATGTGCTGCCCGCTTCTTGAAGGAGGAATTTCCAAGGCTCCGCGCTATTGGGCTTGACACGATTTCGCTGGCGTGCATGGTGCATCTCGAAGAGGGACTTGAGGCTCATCGCATCTTGCTGGGTGGTCGGAACAGACATTTCCTCATCTTCGAGGATATGAACCTTTCGCACGAACTGGCTGGCTTGTGCCGCGTTATAGCCCTTCCTCTGATGGTAACCGGGGCTGACGGATGCCCCTGCACGATCTTAGGAGAGATGGAGTGAGCGCGAAGGTTGTTCTTCACACGGATCCGATTGACCATCCTCTTGATGAGGACCTGCAAGAAGCAATAAAGGCTGCTGGCGGAGCGCTTGTCGGGCTTGATCCCCAAACTGATAAAGCATATGCGGCGCACGCGCCCGATGCCATAGCAGTGCTCAACTCCGACTTCAGACTGACGGCTGAACGGCTCGCTCTCCTGCAGCGCTGCCGGGTGATTTCCCGTTTCGGTATAGGTGTGGATAACATTGACGTGGCCGCGGCTACGGCCCAGGGAATTATCGTGACAAACGTGCCGGGCTTCTGCACAGAGGAAGTTGCCGACCGCACTTGGCTCTTGCTGCTCGCGTGCGCCTGTGACTTGCTTGGTCTGGACCGCAGAGTGCGGGGCGGCGAGTGGCGAGAGAAAGGGCTTGTACTCTCTATGCCCATTGCTGAACATGTCCTGGGATTGATAGGTCTTGGGAGAATTGGGCTGGCAGTTGCGCGTCGCGCTCAAGCCTCCAAGATGATTGTAGTCGGATATGACCCGTTTATCTCAGGGGGACAAATGGCCAGGCATGGGATAGAGAGGGCTGAACTCGATGACCTTCTCAAGAAGGCTGACTTCCTGGCAATCACCTGTCCTCTCACGGAGGAGACGCGGAGACTTATTGACGCGCGGCGTATGGGTCTCATGAAGCGGACAGCGGTTCTCGTCAACTGCGCTCGTGGCGCAATTATTGACCAAGCCGCGCTCGTTGAGGCGCTGAAGGCGCGCCGGATTGCCGTTGCGGGGCTGGATGTGTTTGACCCGGAACCCCCGGGCAAAGATAACCCCCTGTATCATCTGGACAACGTTATCCTCACACCCCACAGCGCAGCGACCACGCCTGACGCGATGCGCCGCCTGCGCCGGCAGGCTGCCGAATCCGTTATCCGCGTCTTTCGCGGAGAGCGACCAGCGAACGCGGTAATTCCTTGATCAGCAATCCTGTGCGTTGGCATGGACGACAGAAACGTAAATCACATTAGAAGAAAAAGGTGGAAAAGATGGCGAAGGACAAGCAGATTAGGATAGCTATCGCCGGAGTCGGTAATTGCGCGCAGGCGCTTCTTCACGGCCTTGAGTACTACCGGCAAAACCCACAGGACACGCGCGGATTGATGAGCGTGGAACTGGCCGGCTATCGCGTGACTGACATTGTGCCGGTCGCAGCCTTCGATGTGGATGCCCGCAAGGTCGGGAAAGACCTTCACGCGGCCATCTTCGCTCCGCCGAACATCGCTTATAAGTACCCGGGCGTAGCGCTGAAGTCCTCGGGCGTGACTGTCCAAATGGGGCCGGTCATGGACGGGGTTCCAGATCATCTGGCCGAGTTCGTGCAGGTCAGCAAGGCATCGCCATGCGACGTGGCCAAGGCGCTGAAAGATTCCGGCGCGGAAATGCTCTTGAATTGTATTCCCACCGAGTCGCACGCAGCCGCCCGCTTCTACGCGGACGCCGTTATCAAGGAAGCGAAAATCGGTTTCATCAACGGCATGCCGACGCTGATCGTCTGCGACCCGGAATACCAGAAGGCCGCTGTCCGGAATGGAGTTCCGCTGATCGGAGACGACGTAAAGAGCCAATTCGGCGGAACGGCGATTCACCGCGCTCTGGCTTCCCTCACGCTTGCTCGCGGTGTTCACATGCAGGAGACGTATCAGATCAACTACGCCGGCAACACGGACTTCGCCAATCTCATGGCGCGCGGCAAGAGCAAGCACAAGACCAAAGCAGAGGCGGTAACCAGCCTCATGCCCTATCCGGTGGTCATGTCAACCGGGTTCACGCACGTCCCCCTGATGGGAGACCGCAAGACGTCCATCTTCTGGCTCAACGGCAGCAACTTCGGCAATGCGCCCCTGCACTTTGAGGCGAAGCTGGAGGTCGAGGACAGCGCCAACTTCGCAGGCGTTGTCGTGGATATGGTGCGCTACATGAAGATTGCTCTGGATCGAGGAGTTTCAGGCGCGCTGGACTCGGCCTGTGCGTTCCTGACGAAGCACCCCCCGAAACAGATTCCAGACATGTTGGCAGCGCAGCAACTGAAGGAATTCGTCGCAGGTAAGCGGGAGCGATAGGAGATGGCTTCGCCACCCGACCTGGTTTGCGTAGGACATCTTGTCCGCGAGATGATTCACTTCCCGGATCGGGCGGAGGGACCGTTCCTGGGCAGCCCGCCGGCATACTGTTCTGTGGCGGCAGCGCGTCAGGGCACGGCTACCGGACTGGTGACGAGGATCGGGCCGGACATGCCTGACGCTCTGTTGCGGCCGTTGATGGAGGCCGGGGTTGACATAACTGGTCTGCACCGGTCCGGCCGCACGACGTTGTCAGAGCTGCATTACGATGTACACGGCAACAAGGAAATCTGTTATCCCGCGAAGGCGGACGCAATCAAAGCGCACGACGTCCCTGAATCCTTTCGCGGCTGCAGGATGATTTACGTCTGCACGATGGACAATGATGTGCTCCCGGCGGACCTGCCCGCCGTGGTGGCTTGTGGACAAACGTCTGCGGTGGACTTGGGCGGCTATGGCGGCGCTCACATAAGCAAGGCACATCGAGAGGAACTGGACTCGCCGGAAGAGTTGGCCTGCCGTGTCTCCGGGCATTTCAAGATCGTGAAGGCGTCCGATGAAGATGCAAAGCTCATTTTTGGATCGGATGACCCGGATGCAGCGGCCGAGAAGATCCTCGCTTGCGGCTCTGAAGTTGTAGTCATCACGGCCGGGCCCAAAGGCGCGTTCGTCTACGCGGGGAAAAATCACTGGCATATTCCGCCAATTCCAGGCTTCGTCCTTGATACCACGGGAGGCGGCGACACATTCATGGCCGGGTTCCTCTCCGAATACCTTCACACCTATGACCCGCTCAAGTCTGCCCAATGGGGCGCGGCAACCGCTCTCTGTGTGATTGAGAAGACCGGAGGCGTGCGGCTTGAACGCATGCCGACCCGCGATCAAGTGCAATGTCGCATCGTTTAAGGAACTCGCTGAACTCCCCCTTGGAGAAAAGGAAATGGCCATGGTGCGCATGGGCGTACTCGGATGTGGCAGTATTGCGGAAATCGCGCATTTCCCATCCATCTCCCGGTGCAAGGAAGCGAAACTCACGGCTGTCTGCGACATAGACAAGGAGGCAGCACAGGCCGCTGCCAAAAAATGGAAAGCCGAGAAGTGGTTCACCGATTATCGGGACATGTTTGCCAAGGCCAAATTCGACGCAGTCGTCATAGCCACGCCCAACAACGTCCACCGCAACCAGGCGATAGCGGCAGCCAAGGCAGGAGTCCACGTGATCGTCGAGAAACCGCTGGCCGTAACGAACACCGAGGCATGGGACATCGTCAAAGCCTGCAAGGATGCGGGTGTGAAGCTCATGGTCGGGTGCGACCGCCGGTTCTGGATACACAATCAATGGGCCAGGGAACTGATTGACGACGGGGTGATCGGCAAGCTGCTGATGAGCCGCGCATGCCTTCACGAGCACTGGTACAACTACCAGAACCATGTCGCCCGCACCGGGTTCCGCCTGGATTGCAAGGTGGCCGGCGGCGCGGCTATTAACGATACCGGTGCGCATGCGATTGACCTCTTGACATGGCTGAACGGCAGCAAGGTCAAGCGCGCGATTGGAATTGCCAAGCGGCTCGCCATGCCGGCGAGCTATACACTTTGCGATGACACAGCGCTGGTCATGGTCGAGTTCGAGAACGGCGCGTACGGCACGGTGAGCTGCAACCGTTTCTCCCCGGCGGTCAACCAGGTGACTGAGCTGTGCGGCACAGAAGGAACGATCTTCACCTGCACCGATGCCACCAATCCCTTCCAGAGCTGGCCCATGGCGATCTTCACGAATAAGGACTATACCGTTGACACGCTGCCGAAAATACTGAAAGACTACCGCTGGCCGGAGCTGTTCTGGGTTGAAGACATCGTTCAACACAACGTGCGAAAGCGCTGGATCCCGATCTGCCCGCCACGCAGCCCGAGCAATTACGACCGCATGACCGCGCACTTTCTGGACTGCTTGATCAACAATAAGCCGCCTCTGGTCAGCGGCGAGGACGGGGCGCGTGCGGTCGAGGTCATGTGCGCCGCCATCAAGAGCATGCAAACCGGCGGCTGGGTGGATCTGCCGCTCAAGGAAGAGATAATCCCGCCGTATTACGAACCGTTGCTGCGGGAGGGATAAGACCATGATGAAAGTGCTTGTTACGGGCGCGACGGGATACGTTGGCCGCGAAGTCGTCCGCCAGTTGCTGGATCGCGGCGAGAAAGTAACCGGACTAGGCCGCACAGTTCCCGACGAGAAAATTCCCTTCATCCAGGCAGACCTGACCGATGCCGCCAGCCTGGAGTGTGCTCTAAAGCGTCATCGGTTTGACTGCATCATCCACATCGCTTCACTGCCGGGCGACACGGGCGACCCGGGTCAGATGGTGCGGGTCAACGTGAACGGCTGTCAGAACGTTCTGGAATATGCCCGGAAGACCGGTGTGAAGCGTTTTGTCCTGACCAGCAGCGTCTCGGCCTATGAATGGTATCCGGCCACAAAGTTCAATCCCCCGGATTACATGCCTGTGGACGAGAATCATCCATGCCGGCCCAAGGACATGTATGCCATGACAAAGCGCGTACAAGAGCTGCTGGCAATGACGTACTTTCATCAATACAAAGTCCCGACAACTGCATTGCGGCTGACTGCCGTGGTCGGACCCGCAGGTCGAGGCGGAGGTCGCGGGTGGCGTGAATTTGCAGAACAACTCCACAACGGCAAACAGGTTCACATCCCGCACTTCTCGCCGGAGGAACTCTGCCACTACGTGGACCTGCGCGACGTAGCCCGCATGCACATCGCCGCGGCTACGCATCCGAAAGCCGCGGGGGAGATATTCAATTGTTGTGGTCCCGGGCCAACGCGCGGCTCTGAATTTGCCGACATTGTCAAAGGTATCGTCCCTGGTATCAAGGTCGAATACGGCTTCCCTTGGAGCATGGCCCAAGGTGGCGAGATATCATTCGACATGTCCAAAGCGCGCAGGCTGATTGACTTTGAGCCGCGCTACACACTTGCGGACTCTATCAGGAGTATCGAGGATTGGGTGGGGGCCGGGGGTCTGTCAGAAGCAGGACGTGGCCAAGCGGGAAGATTCGGAAAGGGAGTCAAAAAACAGGACGGGTAGTTTCCATGGCGTCGCAGGCGACATGTGGCGGAAAGAACCTTGCGGTCTCATGACATCGCAAACAACCGCACGGCACACTTAGACGAAACTAAAGGAGAAAGAATGAATAGCCGCGAACGGTGGCACGCCGTCAACAGCTATGGAAGTTTTGACAGGCCCTTCCATTGGGAGCTCCCGCCTTTCCCAGAGACCTTGTGGCGTTGGGAGAATGAGGGGATGCCCGGCGATGACCACCTGGAGCACTTGGTTGGCTACGATCGTTTCGAACAACTACCAACCTCCGTCGTTGATCCTTGTCCGGCTTTCCACCGGGAAGACCTGGAATATCAGGGTGAGTATGTATTGTATCGTGATACCGACGGGGTCATCAAGAAAATGCACCGTCATCCTCAGGGACCTGCTATGCCTCAGTACTGTCGTTATCCAATTGAGACACGCACGGACTGGCAGAGATTCAAGAAGCGCCTCAATCCGGACAGCCCTGCCCGACTCCCCCTCTGGTGGGATTTCTTGAAAAAGAGCTGTGAGGACCGTGATTTTCCTTTCGGGTTCAGGGCTGGCAGCCTGTTTGGCCGTCTGAGGAACTGGATGGGGATTGAGCGCATCGCGCTTTCGCTCTACGATGACCCCGGATGGGTGCAAGAGATGGTTGACTACATGGTCGAGTTCTTCATGACTGTTCTCAAGAGGTTCATTTTTGATTTTCAGTTCGATTTCGCCGTCTTTTGGGAAGATATGGCGTACAAGACCGCCTCGCTTATTTCACCTCAACACTTTTGCAAGTTCCTCATGCCTGGCTACAGAAAAATCACCGCATTATTGCACCAGGCTGGCATCCAGATCATCGCCTTGGATTGCGACGGATATGCGGAGGAGCTTATCCCGCTCTGGTTGGACTGTGGCATCAATTTTATCTATCCGATGGAGGTGGCGGCCGGGATGGATGTCGTGGCGCTCCGACAGAAATTTGGCCGTGACCTTCGCATGGCTGGCGGCATCGATAAGCGCGTGCTTGCGCGGGGAGACCGACACGAGATTAGACAAATGATTCTAAGCAAGAAACCGCTCATGCTCGAAGGCGGCTATGTGCCCGGCGTCGACCACCTGATCCCTCCGGACGTTTCCTGGGACAGTTTCAAGTACTATCATGATTTGATCAATCAGATTCACAGTTAGGCGTCTCTTCGCTTGCGAGAAATATTTCGTCTGCGGGGGCTTCCGGGGACGCACGACCTATCCTTGACTTCGGTCGCCACGGGAGATCGAGAACAGGCTGAAGACCAAGAGTGCGCCGGGTACGGCGCACGACATGTTGGAAATGTCAGCGGGGCGGCGACGACCTGCCTCCCCGCTCCAGGCTCGCTAGACCGCCTTCTTCGCAGCAGTGACGAGGCCTCTTCTCCGCCCGCCGAAGTGGCTACGAAGAGCGGGTCTCGACGGTTGCTTCGGCTTTTGTCCAGGTCCGCCTTCGCATCCGCAAGCGCCGTGGAGAGACTGCCGTGCGCCTTCACGACCTCGTAAACGATGCAGCCGAGCGCCGCGACAGTCGCGGGCGCGAGCAGGCGAAGCGCCGGTCGTTGCGACAAGCAGACGATCCCCAACCCGGATTACGGATGAACTCCGAACGTTCAACATCGAACGTCCAACGCCCAAGCGCTCGCGCAACCCGAGCCGCAGACTTGGACGTTGGGCGTTCGGCGTTGGGTGTTGGGCGTTCGTCCGTTTATGCCTGAGGATCCAGGACTCCAACCTGGAATGCCTGATCCAGCGTCAGGATTCGAGGGACGACACATTTGCTCTTCGACCCTGTCTTGTCGGCTTGGCCCTTCCTGCGCTGACGGCCGCCTTTTCACGGCGGGGCTGTCAAATCCGGCTCGCCGGAAAAAGCGCACTCGACCCGCTCCGAAGCGCACTCGACCCGCTTCCAACCGCACTGAACCCGCTGAGAAGCGCACTCGTTTTCCGCGCCCGCTCCGCGCTGACAATTGCGCGTTATAATGACGGATTGCGGAGTGCAGAGTGCAGAGTGCAGAGTGCAGAACGGAAGGCTTTCAGCTCCAAGCTGGCAACTGATAGCTGAGAGCTGATAGCTCGTGCGGAACGCGCTTTGCTGGACGAGGCGCCGGCGCTCGCGCTTGAGAAATTGCAAGATGCCGGCGGGGAGGAAGATGACGCGTAAAAGGCGATTTGGAAAAACGAACCCAACTTGGCTGGAGTCTGTTAGCTTTTAATGTTCCTTTTGTAGGGCGGCGATGGCTTTTCGGGCGGCGAGATAGCCGCTTTTTGCGGCGCCCTCGAACGTCGGATAGACCATGTAATCTCCGGCGAGCAGGAGGCGGCCTGCGGTGATCGCGTGGAGCCGCATGAGCCGCTTGTGCGCGCCGAGGGTCATGACCGGAAACGCATACGGGAACCGCTCCACGCGCGAGGCGATGATCTTCGCGCCGGCGCCGGGCAGCACGCGCTCCAGGTCCGCCCGGACGGCCGCGAGGATTTCCTCGTCGGTCATCTGCATGAGCTTCGGATTGGCGCAGCTTTCCGGCGGAATGTAGACGGTCGTGACGTAGCCGGTCAGTTTCAGCGGGTCGGGGTCGCAGAAACGCTGGACCCAGGTCGCATCGTAAATGTCCGTGAAGAAGAATCCGTCGGGCGCGGCCAGGTCGAACGCGCGGTCGAAGATCGGCGTCTTGCTCGTAAAGGAGGCGGTCGCGTAAGTCGAATAGGGGATCTTCGAGAGGAGTTCCTTCTGTTCCGTCCCAAGCGCGTCTCCGGCGATTTTCAGCGCGATGGGCGCCGGGACGGCGAGGATGACTACGCGCGCGCTGATCGTCCGCTCGCCGGCCTTCGCAACATGGTACGTCACTTCGCAACGGCCGTTCGCGGTCCGCACGCTCAGGACGGCGGCGTTCAGCCGGAGCCGGTCGCCGAGGTCCGCGGTGAGCGCGTCGGTCAGTTCGGTCAACCCGGTTTTGAACGTGTACGCCTCGGTGGCGCGCTTGCCCTGGCCGGTTTCGTTCGCGGGGTTCTCGTTTTCCTTGATGAGACGCGCATCCTCGTAGTCGAACGCGATTTCGGGCAGGGCGCAGAGCGCTGAAATCTCGCCCAGGTTCGCGCCGAAAACGCCGCGCGCGGTGACGTTGTAACGCTGGTGGAAAATCTCCGGGAACTTCATCCGGTTGAGCCAGTCCTTCGCGCTGATGTCGTCGAGTGCGGCCAGTTCGGAATCCGGGTCGAAGCGGGGGATCTCTTCGTACTGCAGCGTGAATTCCTGCATCGCCGAGCGGAAGCGGTTGTATTCGTTGACGCCGACGCGGCGGACGTAGAGCGACGCTATCCCGGTTTCGCCGAGGTAGAGTTCTCCGTCCTGCCAGGCCGCGTCCATGGGAGATGGAATCTGGACGGGTGTGAGCTTGAGCGCGCGGACGATCTTGCCGATCTCCTCGGTCGGCTTGCCGATGTATTCCGCGCCCATGGCGCAGGAAAAGTCGCCCAGCTTGTAGGAGACTGCCTTGCCGCCCGGCCGGCCCTCTTTCTCCAGGACGACGATGTCGTAGTTTTTCAGGTGAAACGCCGCCGTCAGCCCTGCCATTCCGGCACCGACGATGATGACGTCGTGAGGCTTCTCGGCAGGTTCCTGATCGGGCGTCGCGCTCGATGCCGCCGCCGCAACAAGAAGCAGCAGGGCGCTCAGGATGGCGCGCCGCGCAGTGGGATTCCTCGACATGGGTCCGCAGCCTTTTCAGTTAAATCTGTCGCCGGCAGGGTGAGTATTCTATCCGCCGGTTGTCCGGGCCGATCACTCCGCCGCCAGGACGATGAAGGCCGGCGGGTCGGCCAGATCACGGAACGCGACGCGCCAAGGGGCCGGGAGCGTCGCCAGGCGCACGGAATCGTCGGCCACGTCCACCCACTTGCGGAGGCCGGGGCGGTTACGCAGCAGGCTGTAGTCCAGCACGGCGTAGCGCGCGCCCGCGGCGCGCATGGCCGGCAGCAAGGCATCCGCCGTCGTCCACGGCACCGGCACGGTGCATCCGTCCAGGCCGGCGTCCCAGAAGTAGGAGTACGCGTGCGAGGGACCGATCATCACGGGGGCGTTCTCCGCGGCGTGCGCGTGCAGCCATGCCCGGAGCGCCTCGTACCCGGGCGGCAGGCGGTAGCCGGCGCGGGGATCCTGCCGGAGACCTTTCTGGGGCGCAGCGAACGCGATGGTCGCGCACGCCAGGAACAGGGCCGTTCCCAGGGCGGCGCGGCGAACGGGGATGGTCCGCCGCACTGCCCTTCCCGCCCGGCGGAGCGCCGGGAACAACCCGCGTGCGGCCAGGATGAGCAGGATCGGCACGAGCGGGAAAATGAAGCGGATGTCCCGTGCCGGATACCACGCGAAGAACAGGAAGAAGATCAGGAAGACGGACCATCCCAGCACGGCGGCGGGCCGCGCCGACCGCGAGCAGAAGGGCGTCAGGGCCAACAGCAGGAGCAGCAGCCCCAGCGGCCAGGCTTTCAACCGCAGGCGCTCATTCAGGGGATACGTCTGTCCGACGGCGACGACCGAGTACACTCCCTGCTGGAACAGCCCCGTTGCCGCCCGATGGGCAATCTGCCCGAGCGTATGCGTGCGCCAGAACAGGCCCGCCGTCGGCGCGCGCGCATGGATCTCGGGCGCAAACATCTCGTCGGGGTGATTCACCCACATGAAGCCCTTGTTCAAGCTGTACGACGGCGACAGCGGCGAGCCATAGAGCCGGACGTTGCGGACGAGGTCCGGCGAGATCACCACGGCCAGCGCCAGGAGCGCGGCCCACGCCTCGCGCGAGCGCCAGAGGCGCCGCCGTTCGCGCCACGCAAGTGCTCCCAGCGCCACCGGCAGCAGGAAAAGGCCGTTCGCCTTGGTCACGTACGCCAGCCCGATGAAGAGGCCGATCCACACCCCGCCGCGCCCGGTGCGTACGTAGCGCACCATGAACGCCCACGCCAGGAGCACCCAGAGGGCGAAGAGCGGCTCGCAGCAGACCATGGTTCCCTGGGTCAGCCAGGAGGTGTTGCAAGCCAGGAGCGCCGCCGCCAGAGCGCCCGTTGCGGCTCCGAACAGCCCCCGGCCGACGAGACCGCAGACGACGATGCCGGCCGCGCCGATTCCCATCATGAGCAGCTTCGCCCATCCCAGCCCTTGCAGCCGGTCCACGGGCAGCGCCGAGAGCAGGGCGATACACAGCGGCATAGGGTTGGCTATCGCGTACCTGCCGGCGTAGCAGTCGGCCAGCATCCGCACGGGTCCGCCGTTCTGCCTCACTTCGCGGGCGCCGGCCATGTATGCCGCTGTGTCATAGGGGCTGAACTCCGGCCCCTTGTGCAGCTTGTTCAAGCCGACGAGCAGGAATCCGATGAGCACCAGGACCAGCGCCAGGCCGCGCGTCAGCGGATGAGAGAGCCATGAGCCCATGATCCGCAGCCCCGATATGAACCTGATCCGTCGCGCCGCCGGTCACCGCACGAAGATGCCCTTCGCCGTCCGCGGATTCAGCAGGCGGTCGCCGATGCCGAAGACGCGCCGGAGTTCCAGGTGAGTCCAGTGATAGAGCGGGTTCCGAAGCGTTTGCGGGACCGTCTCCGCCCACTTCTGGAATTTCTCCCAGCCCGATGCCGCGCCGGTGCAGAAGCGTTCGTCCACCCCGCACGCGCGCATCGCGCGCCAATTGTAGTGGTCGCCGGCGAGCCAGATTTCCGCCAGGTTCCCGAATCGGTGGTCGCGGGCGATCTGCTCCGCGGGCAAGTGGGAATGATAGTCAATAACCGGCAGCCCCTCGGCGTAGTCATGATACAACCGCCGCGCCGCGGGGGTTTGCAACAGGAAATCCTCGGTGATGAATGCGCTCTTGCCCGTGGTTCCGCTCCTCGTCCTTGCACTGCGATCGAGAGTCGCCCTTGGCCGGCGACCGCCGCGAGCGCATCATATAGAACCCTATTCCTGTGGTCAAACGCGGTGCCGCACGCGTTAGCCGCATGCTCACATGCGGTGCGCGAATTTGGCCTTCTGGATTCCCGCTTTCGCGGGAATGACGTGGGGCTGAAGAAGGCGCCGACCACTGTCATTCCCGCGAAAGCGGGAATCCAGTGGCGATGCGGTCGCGGCACGCCGCCGCCACGCGCGTCATTCCCGCGAAAGCGGGAATCCAGTCCACAGCGCAACCGGCCTCCCGCGCGGGTTCAGCCGGATCGAATTTGCGCGCCTTAACTTCGCCCGGAATTTGAAAACTCGTCGCATTGCGTTAGAATGCACGCCCGATGCGTCGAATGAGTGGCTCCGGGGTTCGTCAATGCAGATCACGTTCGGAAAAATCCTGAGCCTCCTGATCGCCATCGGCTATGTGGTCGTCGCAATTGTCGCGGAGGGAGGCGTGTCTCGTGACCTATGGAGCCTCCTGGTCCTGTTGTTTCCGCTGGGGCTCATCTGGTTTGCGGACGAGTTGAGCGTCTTCAGGGGCTACGTCGGTCGCGGTGGGGACATTGATGAGGACACCCCGGCGATACTGATTTCCATTATGGGTTGGTTGTTTCTCGTGGGCATGCCCGTGTTGTTCTATCTTCTGGGCAAAGGAGGAGGATTTTCGCTATGCAGTGGCGGCAGATTGACGCCGATGGGCGGCCGGGTCCGTGGGGCAGGTCGTGCCTGTTCACGCTGATGCCGGGGACGCTGTTCGTGACGGCGGCGGTGCTGGTGATGGCGCTGCTCCTGGTGAAGCTGCTCTGGGCGTGGACGGTTCCCGATCTTTTCCCCGGCGCGGTGGACGCGAAGCTGATCGCGAGGACGATCTCGTGGTGGGCCTCGTTCAAACTCGCGATCTTCATCGCGGTGCTTGCCGGCGTCGCCCGCGCGGGCCGAGGGCGTTGATCACGACGGCCGCGTGAATTCGGTCAGATTCGCGCCTTGGATTCCGCGGTCTGCGGGCGGAAGCTCGCGGGGTTCTTCACGCCCTTCACGAAGACTATGACTGCGATGAACCCCAGGGTGGCGGAGATGACGAAGATCGCGTGGAAGATGTTGAAGGTCCAACCGCCGAGGACGCAGCTCCAGTCCGCGAACGCCTTCGCGATGAGTCCCGCCGCCAGCGCGCCGAACCCGTTGCCGATGTAGCTGGCCGTGTCCGAGACGGCGATGTACATCGCTCGCTGTCCCGGCGCGGGAAAACGCGTGACCAGCTTCGTCGCCGCGTTCGCCGCCGCCGGCATCGCGATGCCGCACACGATGCTCGATCCGCAAATCCAAAAAGCCGCCGTCCGCGGAGTGGCGAAGATCAAGAACAACGGGTTCAACACCAACGCCAGGGACGCCCAGTAGATCACCTTCTTCGGCCCGACCCGGTCAACGATCTCGCCCAACCAACCGGCGGTCAGAATCATCACGACCAGCGGCGCCACCGTGAGCACGATCATCCCCGCGAGGAAATGGCGCTGCAGTTGCAGGTTCTGCATGCAGAAGAGCACCGAGAGCGCGCCGCCCAGCGAGGCGGCTAAAGAGCAGAACAGGTTGCACGTCAGCCAGGGCCGGAAGTTGATGTCGCGGAGCGGAAGAAGGATTTCCTGCAGGAAGCTGTTCTCCGGCGGCCTGGCCATGGGCGGTTCCGGGATGGTCCCGTGGATGATCAGGTCGAGCAGGCCGAACACCGTCGCGACGAGAAAGATGATCTGCGTCACTTCCAGTTTCCACTGTTCCGGGGTGCGGTCCATGAGGATCGCGGCGGGCACGGTCGCGACAATCATGGCGACCGCGATCCATGCCGTGCGCCGGCCCCAGAATCGGCCGTGGACTTCCTCGGGGATGATGTCCGCCAGCCACGAGAACCACGGCGTCGAGGACATGGCGTCGAGGCAGCTCGCGATGCTGATGGCGACGATGAGGGTCATTGCCGAGGACGAATAGCCGGCGCGCCAGAGCCAGAGCGAAAGCAGGATGGCCAGGAAACGCAGCGTGCGGGCCGAGAAAGAGCAGACGAACCAGATCAGCTTGCGATGCATGAGCCGATGCGTCGCGCGCGCCGAGATGATTTCCACCGTAAGGCCCCACGACGTGATCGCGCCCATGACGCCCCAGTGGATCGGCTTCAAGCCGATGCGCATGCCGAAATACGTGAAGAACATGCCGCCGATGCTGCCGATGAGCGTTCCCCAGATGTTTCCCAATGCGCCGGTGAAGATGTGCTTGCGCATGATGCTCGGCAGTTCCCCGGGCTGTACGATGCGCCGGGCGAAGTAGCGACGAAGGAAGATTTCCGCCGCGGTCAGCGGGGCGCGATTCCAGTAGCGAAAAGTTTCTGAAAGTGCCATTTTTGTTTCGGACCGCCGCAGGACATCCATAAAGAACAGAGGTGATCGGGCCAATTGACACGGCCAAAGACCGGGCATAATACCCGAATGTGATTGAGGAGCGCAACTTGCGACGCGTCACGGGAACTGCTCTCGCGGCTGGTGGCCTGCCCGAGTGTGGACCCTGATAATCAACCGTTCTCCGGAACGCCGTTCGGCGAGGAGTGCATGGCGCGGTTCCTGTCCGACCTCCGTGTTGAAGACGCCGTGTTGAACTCACATTCGTTTTCTCCGTAGATCGCGCTCGAACGCGCTTTCGAGGCGGAGTGAGTTGGCCACGACGTTGACCGAACTCAGCGCCATGGCCGCCTCCGCGATGAGCGGGTGCAGAAGGCCAAGAACGGCCAGCGGCACGGCCAGCGCGTTGTAGCCGACGGCCCAGAAGAGGTTCTGCCTGATTTTTCGGAACGTCGCGTGCGAGAGCAGCACCGCGTCCACGACTCCGGAGAGGTCGTCGCGGACCAGCGCGAGGTCCGCCGACTCGATGGCGATGTCCGTGCCGGAACCCATTGCGATTCCTACGTCGGCCGTCGCCAGCGCGCCGGCGTCATTGATCCCGTCGCCGACCATGGCCGTCGGCCCGAACTTCGCGCGAAGCTCCCCGACCGCGCGCGCCTTGTCCGCGGGCAGGACATCCGCCCTGACTTCGTCAATGCCCACTTGCTTCGCGACGGCGCGCGCCGTGCGCTCGTGATCGCCGGTGATCATCACCACGCGCAGCCCCATCTCCTTCAGCGCGCGGATCGCGCCCGCGGAGCCCTCCTTCACCGCGTCCATGATGCCGATGGCGCCGATGGCCTGTCCGTCCGCGGCCACGAGAACGACTGTCTTGCCGTCGGCCTCAAACTGTTCAACAATTGAACGGACATCGGCAATATCCGCGCCGGACCGAATCAGATAGTCCGGTTTCCCGACGAGGACTTCCCTTCTGCCGACGGTCGCGCGCGCCCCTTGGCCGGGAACCGCCTCGAAACGGGCTGTCTCTTGCGGCGAGAGGCCTTGCCGCAGGGCGTGAGCGACGATCGTGCGCGCGATCGGGTGTTCCGAAGCGTTCTCGACGGACGCCGCAAGCCGCAGGACTTCCTCCGACGCAACTCCTGGGGCGGGTACAACTTCCGCCACCTCCGGTTTGCCGTGAGTAATGGTGCCGGTCTTGTCGAGTATCACGACTCGGAGCGAGCGCATCCGTTGGATCGCCTCGCCGTTGCGGATCAGGATTCCGTGCTTCGCGCCGAGACCGGCGCCGATCATCAACGCGGTCGGCGTGGCGAGTCCCATCGCACACGGGCAGGCGATGACGAGCACCGCGACTGCGGCGAACACGGCCAGCGATAGGGGCGTCGCTCCGGCCACATTGACCCACGGCAGAAAGCCGTGCGCCCACGCCGCGACGGCGCGCAGCGGATCCGGGAAGATGAGCCACAGCAGGAAGGTCGCCAGGGCCGCGGCGAGGATGATCGGGACGAAGAGGCCGGTGACGCGGTCGGCGAACTGCTGGATGGGCAGCTTGGAGTTTTGCGCTTCGCGGACGATGCGGACGACCTGCGCGAGGAAGGTGTCGCGGCCAATGCGCGTGGCACGGACCCGGAGAAACCCGTTCAGGTTGACCGTGGCGCCGATGACGGCGTCGCCCGTCTTCTTGTCCACCGGCAGCGGCTCGCCGCGCGCGGCGGATTCGTCCACGGCGCTTTCGCCCGAGATGACCTCGCCGTCGGTCGGGATCTTCTCGCCCGGGCGGATGACGAGCACGTCGCCGACTTGGACCGCTTCGCCGGGAATGACGACTTCCTGCCCGCCGCGTTCCACGCGCGCCGTCTTCGCGCCGAGTTCGAGCAGCAACCGGAGGGCGTGACCCGCGCGCGTCCGGGCACGGGTCTCGAGGTAGCGGCCGGTCAAGTGAAAGGCCATGATCATAGCCGCGACGGCGGCGTAGTTTGCCACCGGCAGCCCTGCCAGTGAGAGCGGGCCGGTGACAAACGCCGCTGCCGTGCCGAGCAGGATCAGCGTGTCCATGCTGGGGCCGAGATGAACCGCCGTCTTCACGCCCCGGGCATAAGTCTCCGCGCCGGCGATCGCCAGGACCGGCGCCGCCAGAAGCGTCTCCAACAACACCTCGACCCAATCGTTATGTCGCATCGCCACGAGGCCGGTCATGTGGAGGATCATGAGCGCCATGACCGGACCGGTCAGCGCCCAGGCGAGCGCCATCCGGTTGAGCGCGCGTCGCAACGCGCGCTCGGACTTCTGCTCATCCGGCTCCGCGGCGGCCTCGGTCGCCTCGCGCGCCGAGTAACCGGCGCTTTGGACCGCGACGATCAGTTGGCCCGGAGTCTGCCGCGCCGGATCGAAGACCACTGCGGCTTCGCCGGTTGCGAGGTTGACCGCGGCGGAGGCGACGCCGGGCAATTTCGTCAACGCCGCGGCGACCGCGTGGACACATCCGGCACAACTCATGCCCTCAACAGTCAGGACGATGCGTTGCTGCGGCGCAGGCGGCATATTTTCCATCTCAGTCGTTTCCCGCGGGCGCGCCCACTGTCGGAGAATATGTCCGAAGTTGCCGGCCCTGAAATAATTATATCAGAAAATCGTCAGGCGCAGCGCGCGCCTGAAAACAATGATTGACGTGGCGCAGGTCAGGGGGTATAATACGCTGAGTTTTGCGGCGTCAGGCCAGCGCCTTTTCGCGCCAGGGAAAAGGGGCGACCGCAGCCGGGGCCCCGAAAATCATGGAGTCGCTCGCACTCGCGACGGTCGTCGTTGACAATGGTGGGATCATCAGCGCAGTGGACGGCGCCGCTTGTGGCGTTATCCTCGAGAAGGATCTCGTCGGCCGAACCTGGGCGGAAGTTTTCTCCGGCTGGAGCCTGCCGTCGGCGCTCCCTGAAGACCCCAAAGCTTATCCATTCCTCCTCCGAGGCCACACCCCGAAAGGCGACCCGGTCTTCGTCGAGATGTTCCGCTTGCCTCACGCCGGGGCCGGCCGGGCCACCGTAGCCGTCTTCCGCTCCGATGAAATCACCGCGCTTCCGTATCGGCTCCAGCAACTCTGCGCCGTGGGCGAGGTTGCGTGCGGCGTTTCGCACGAGATGAATAACGCCCTGACGCTCGTGTGCGGCTGGCTGGAAGTGCTGCGCGGCGAACTCGGCGAGCACAGCCCTCACCTGCGGACCCTCAACGTGGTGCGCGAGGAAGCGGCGCGCACGGCCGAACTCACGCGCAACCTGCAGGAGGTCGCGCGCGGCGCTTCTGAGACGCCGCGCGATCTGAACCTCAACGAACTCCTGGGCGACGTCACCGGCCTGGTCCGCCGCGAGATGGAGAAGAACCGCATCGTCGTGGATTCGCAGATCGCGCCGGATCTTCCGACCGTCTGCGGCAGCGCGGGGCGCCTGAAGCAGGCGCTGCTGAACCTGCTCGTCAACGCGCGCCAAGCCATGCCCGATGGCGGGCGCATCGTCCTCACCGCCGACCGCGAGCGCGACGGCCGCGTGGCCGTGTCGGTGCAGGACACCGGCTGCGGCATTCCGCTGGAACTGCATTCGCACGTCTTCCACACGTTCTTCACCACGAAGGCCGACGGCACCGGCCTCGGGCTGCCGATCACGAAGAAGATCGTCGAAGACCATGGCGGCGTGATCCAGATGGAGAGCGAGCCGGGCCACGGCGCCCGTTTCACGATCCGGCTTCCGGCGAGGGCCGAACCATGAGCCTGCCCCGGAGCATCATGGTCCTCAGTTCCTCGCCCGGGCCGATGGAGTCTGCGCTCGATGCGCTGGCGAAGCGCGGCGTCGTGACGCAATGCATCGGCGAGGTCTACCGCTTCGTGGCCGCCTTCGCCACCGAGAAGCCCGACATGGCGATCGTGGACGCCGAGGGTTTCCGCAAGCAGGACCTGGAGATGCTCCGAGTCCTGCGCGAGTTCCGCCCTCAGAGCGGCATCGTCGTGCTCGTGAATCCCGACCAGCGCGATGTCGCAGCGGGAGCGTTCTGCCTGGGCGCCGATTTCTATCTGCTCAAGCCGGTCGGCAGGGCCGAACTCCTCGAGGCGGTTTCGCGCGTCGGATTCGGACACGAGCCGCCGGACCGGGAGACCGCAGACGCAAAACGGGCGGAGGTTTTCTCGCAATTCGCGGCCGGCGTCGCTGAGAAAATCAACACGCCCCTGGCCGTCGTCAGCGGCTGGCTGCAGTTGCTCGGCCACGACTACGCCTCGGAGCCCTTGCTCGTGGACAAGCTCCACCTGATGAAAGAGGAGGCCGACCGGATTGCGGACACCACGCGCCAGCTCCTGGCGTTCGCCGCGCAGACGCCGCCGCGGAGCGACCGCGTGGACCTCTCGCAACTCCTCACCGAGCTCGGACGCCTCTACACGGCGCGCTGCCGCGACAAGGGCGTGCAGGTCGCGACGGACATCCCCGACGACCTGCCGCCGGTGCTCGGCGACGAGAACCAGTTGCGCCAGGCGCTCGACGCGATCCTCCAGCACAACGAAGCCACCCTGACCGAACGCTGCAAGCTCGAGATCGTGTCGCGGCCGAAGGCGGACGGCGTCGAGATCGTCTTCCGGGACAATGGCCCTCCGATTCCGCCCGACCAGGTGAAGGGATTATTCGACCCGTTCGCGCCGACGCGCGTCAGCAACAGCAAAGGGCTCGGCCTGGCCATCGCCCACGGCATGATTCAAAACCACGGCGGCAAGATCGAGGCCACGAGCGACAGTTCGCCGCTGACGCAGTTCATGGTCTGGCTCCCGTGCGCGAAGTGAAATCCGGAGAGAGCATGGCGAAAGAGACGCACATCCTCGTCGTGGACGACGAGCCGAAGATCTGCGAGTTCCTGGGAATCCTTCTCGGCCGCGAGGGATACCAGACCGACTCCGCCTATAACGCGGCCGACGCGCTGACGCGGATCGAGCGGAACTCGTACGACCTCGTCCTGACCGACCTGAAGATGCCGGGCATGGACGGCTTCGAGCTGATCACTCGGCTGAAGAAGATCCGGCCGGACCTGCCGGTGATTATGATCACCGGCTACGCCACGGTCGAGACCGCCGTGCAGGCGCTGCGATACGGCGTGGACGATTACGTGACGAAGCCGTTCAACATTGACGAGCTGCGGAAAGTCATCGCGCGCTCGCTCCAGTCGGCGACGGTGCAGCAGCAGAAGCAGGAGTTGGCGACGCAATTGCAGGTCGCCGGCGCCGAACTGGCGCGCTGCCGCAAGCTGGCGGAAGAGCAGTGCGTCTCGGTCATCCAGACGCTCGTCGCGAAGGTGGAAGCCAAGGATAAATTCATGATCGGCCATTCGCGGCGCGTGGCGGACTACGCGTGCGCGCTGGCGAAGGCCTCCGGCGTCTCGCCGGATGAGATCGAAATTCTCCACAAGGCCGGGGACCTGCACGACATCGGCCAGATGGTCATCAGCGACCGGGTCCTGGGGAAGCCTTTCCATCTCACGCCGGAGGAGCGCGGGCTTGTCCGCGACCACCCGGCGATCGGCGAGCGGATCATCGAGCCGATCGAATCGCTCGGCGCGGCGCGTCCGATGGTTCGGTCTCACCACGAGCGGATGGACGGCGGCGGCTATCCGGACGGCTTGCGCGGCGAGGGTATTCCGCTGCTGGCGCGGATGCTGTGCATCGCCGATGCGTTCGACGGCATGACCTCGGACCGGCCCTACCGCTCGGCGATGACGAAGAGCCGCGCTGCGGAGGAGCTCACCTCTGCCGCCGGCTGCCAGTTCGACCCGGAGCTTGCGAAGGTTTTCTGCGAGAAAGTGGTCTCGCAGCTTTGACGGACATGAGAGGCGTCGAATGGTCGAAGTCTCGGAAAGGAAAGTGCTCATTCCCGCCGACGCGCCGGCCCGCGAGGCGGTCGAGCGCGCACTGCGGAACGACGGCTGGCAATCGGTCGCGTACAGCGACGCACATGAGGCGGAGGATGCGCTATCGAAGGGCGCGGCGGCGGCCGTTGTGCTTCTCGGACCCGGCGGGCAGGCCAATCGGGTCGAAGTCATCAAAGTCGTGCGCCGGCTCTGCCCGGACGCTTTCGTCGTCGGCATCGGCGACGGCGGCGGCGAGGCGAGCGCGGACGCCGTCCTGCGCAGCGGCACCACCCCGCAAGAACTCGCCGCGGCCGTGGCGGCCGGCGCATCGGTGCGGGAGGCTCGGTCGGCGGAACGCGCGCTCCGCGAAAAGCTGCGGGCCATCGAGGAACAGGCTCGAGTCCAGACCGAGCGCATCCGGGAGCTCGAGGAGCAGTGTCTGAGGCTCAGGATGTGGGCGCGGACCGCCGAAGAGCAGGCGATCCGCGACGAGTTGACCGATCTCTACAACCGCCGGCAGTTCATGCGCGTGGCGGATAACGAACTCGACCGAGCCCGCCGCGACAACTCTCGCTTCGCCGTCGCCATGCTCGACATTGACCATTTCAAGGCCTACAACGACGCTTACGGACACGTCAAAGGGGACGAACTCCTGGTGCAGTTCGCGCGCGTGCTGCTGAAGAACCTGCGGCGGATGGACACCGTGGCGCGCTACGGCGGCGAGGAGTTCATCATCCTGCTGCCGGAAACCCACGAGGCCGGCAAGATGAACCTGGATCCGGTCCGGCTGGTCGAGCGGCTGCGGCAGGCGATCGAGCGCGACCCGATCCTGAACGGCGAGAACAAGACGAATGCGCCCATCACCATCAGCGCCGGCGTCGTCCGATTCTCGGCTAACGAGCGGACGGGAACTGTCCTCGAGATGATCCAGGAAGTGGACTCCCGCCTGTTTCGCGCCAAGCAGGCCGGCCGAAACCGCATCTGCGCCTCGCCGGTGTAAGCTCGCTTCAACACTCCGTGTTGAACTCGAATTCTAGTCGCCGCCCGGCACGGGCGGCTTGGGGCGGCGGCAATAGATCATTCCCTGCACGATGGCATCCGCGGCGCACGCGGCCAGCGCAACGATCGCCCCGAGGATCATCAGTTCCGACCCGCGCAGCGCCTCATCCTTCGGCGAACCCTCCATCGCCCCGGTGGCCGTGAAGAGAATCAGCAAGGCCGCCGCTGAGGTGACGGCCAGGAACTTCATGCCGCGGAGCGCATGCCGCTCAATCCCCCGCGCGCTTAGGAAAATGCCGATGGACCAGAGCAGGTTGAAGGCAAAGAACGCCGCCAGCACCAGCGGCACAAACGCCGCGCGCCCCTCGCGGCTGACCAGAACGATGCCGTAGATGATCCCGGCGTGCGTGAGAACGAGGAAGATGTTCGCCACGAAGCCGGAGTAGATCCGCCGGTCGCTCACCGGCGATTCCAGGTACAGGTAGTCCAGCACCCGGCCCATCAAGAGGTAGCGCATCGTCAGCAGGATCGTGATGGCCATGATCGCGATCAGGCCGATGAGCCGGTGGTTCCGCACCCAGAAGTCGTCGGCGCGCTGCTGGATCGCCGCTGTGGTCCCCGTGCCGACCAGCAGTTTCGACGCGGCCTGCAGGAAGGGCGGCGCCGTGACGAGGTCGTGCGCGTTGAACTCCGCGTTGATGCCGACGCCGGACTCCCAGAAGATGACGCCGGCGAGCACGATCATCAGGAGTTTGAGCGCGCCCAGCGCTCCCTCGCGCGTCACCGCCACCTGGATTTCGCCCGGCATGGTCCGATCCTTTTTCGTCGTCCGACGCGAGCCGAAACAGCCAGAGTATACCGGCTCGCGGAAGGGGCGTCAACGCAGCCGATAACGGCGCATCGTTGCAATCGTCTCGGTGCGCTGTTAGAATACAGCGCGTCGGCGGTCAGGGCCTGAGCAAATCCGCAAGTGGAACGAGCGTGGACAGTCGGCTTCTGAGCATCCTGGCCTGTCCGTGGTGCCTGGGCGGTCTGGAACGGACAGCCGAACGCCTGAAGTGCGGGAAATGCGGCGCGGTTTACTCGATCCGCGACGGCATTCCGAATATGCTCGTGGAACAGGCCGCTCTCTTTTGCCCTCAGTGCAAGGCGCCGCTGGAAAAACGCGGACGCGATGCCGCGTGTGCGACTTGCGGGCGCCGCTTCCGGATGGACACGCGGCTGGCGACTGGTGATTGATGTATGGAAGCTGACGGTACGCCGGTCGGTCAGCGAGCCCCCGTCATCAATCGCCGGGCGCGGGTCGCCGGTCCTTTGTCGCTGCATCATGGAAAAGGGAAATGCAGGCGATCATATCCGACATCCATAGCAACCTCGAAGCGTTCCGCGCCATGCTCGACGACATTAAGAGACGCGGCGTGACGGAAATCATCTGCCTCGGCGACGTGATCGGCTACGGGCCGAACCCGCTCGAATGTCTCGATCTCGCGCGCGAATTCCGCCTCTGCCTGCTCGGCAATCACGAGGAAGCCGTGCTCTTCGAGGCCCAGGCGCAAGGCTTCAATCCCCGCGCCACCACCGCCGTCAAGTGGACCGCCAAACAATTCGACATGCTCGGCGTTGTCCGGCGCGAGAACGCGCCCCGCTGGGACTTCATGGGCGCCATGCCGCGCTACTATTCCGGCAACGGCATCCTGCTCGTGCACGGCTCGCCGACCGACCCGACGCGCGAATACATCTACACCACCGACGTGCGCAACCCGAACAAAATGGAGCGCATCTTCTCCCAGATCGAACAACTCTGCTTCGTCGGCCATACGCACGTGCCGGGCATCTGGACGGAGGACATGACGTATCGCTCGCCGGAAGAGATGGGCTGCGCGTACCGGATCACGCCGCGCAAGACCATCGTCAACGTCGGCTCCATCGGGCAGCCGCGCGACAACGACCCCCGCGCGTGTTACGTCCTCTTCGACGGCAGCCTCGTCCAGTTCGTGAAGTTGCCTTACGACTTCGAGACGACGATCAAGAAGATCTACGCCATCGAAGATCTCGACCGCTCGCTCGGCGACCGGCTCCGCGAGGGGAGATAACGCGTGGATCGGCGCACCATCACCGCCTTCGTCCTGATCGGCCTTGTCACCGTCATCTTCTTCTGGATCCAGCACCCGCAACCTGCACAGCAGCCCCAGGCCGCGCCGCCGCCGACCGAGGCCGCCGTGCCGGCCGGCACTGAACCGGTTTCCGGCGCGGTCGCGCGCGCTCCCAGACCGCCTGTATCGCCGGCCGTCGAAACCGGGCCGCAGCCCGCTCTGAACGATGACATCCTTCTTCCGGGCGCCGATCTCAAGTACGAGATGCGCTGCTCGAACCAGGGCGCGTGCCTCCGCCAAGCGCGCCTCACCGATTATCGTCAGAGTCGCGATAAGCCGAAAGAAGGCGTCGTGCTGCTCGATGCCCCCGCAAACGGGCCCGCCACGTTCATGCTCCAGGATCCCAACGGCGTGCTGGCGCTGGACAGCCGGAATTACAATCTGCTGGAGAAGAGCGACAGCCGCCTCGCGTTCACGACGACTTTCCCCAACGGGCTGTGCGTGACCAAGGAGTACATCGGGGAACCCGGAAAATATGAACTGAGCGTCAAGATCACGCTCAAGAACACCGGCAACCAGACGCTGGATGCGCAGTACACCATCGTCGCGGCGGGGCGGCTCGTCCCCGAAGCCGGCTTGGGCACGGAAGTCTATGGCGCGATCGGCCGGCGCACGTCGCCGGAAAACGTCGGCATTGACCGCGAGTTCCCCCGTTCGGTGCAGAAGCAGCCGGTCGTGGCAGTGAACAACCCGCGCGGGCCGCTCATCTGGGCAGGCGCCGGCAACAGCTATTTCGCCGCCATCCTCCGCCCGAAACTGAAGACCGACTCGACGTTCGGCTTCATCGCGTCGGCCTCCGTCGAGTCTCTGCCGCAGTGCGACGTCATCCATGGCAGCACCGGCAGCATCAGCCTCGCCGACAACATCGTCGTCAAACTCCTGACCGAGAAGCGCAGCCTCAAGCCCGGCGAAGAGATTTCCGACGAGTACACCTACTTCCTCGGGCCGAAGGAGCAGGACGTGCTCGCCCAGTATCCCGACATCGCCGGGCTGCTGAACTACGGCATTTTCGGCTTCATCAGCAAAATCCTCCTGGCTCTCCTGCACGGCCTTTACCACGTGATTCCGAACTACGGCGTCGGGATCATCCTAATGACGATCATGGTCCGACTCTGCGTCTTCCCCATGACGCGCAAGGGACAGATCGCCATGTACCGCATGCAGAAACTCCAGCCGCTGATCAAGGAACTCCAGGCGAAGCACAAGGACGACAAGCAGCGGCAGGGCCGCGAGATGATGGAACTCTACCGCAAGCACAACGCGAACCCGATGAGCGGCTGCTGGCCGATGCTTCTCCAATTGCCCATCCTCTGGGGCCTCTTTCAGATGCTCCGGAACACCATTGACCTGCGCCAGCAGCCGTTCGTGTCCTGGATCAGCGACCTCTCGAAACCCGACACGATCGCCGTCCTCGGCGGCATCTCGGTGAACATCCTTCCGATCCTGATGACGATCAGTTCGATCGTGCAGCAGTTCACCATGCCCAAGCCGGCGGACCCGCAGCAGGCGCAGACGCAGAAGATGATGATGTTCATGCCGGTCATCATGTGCGTCATGTTCTACACCATGCCCTCCGGCCTGACGCTCTACTGGCTGACCAGCACCACCCTCGGCATCGTCGAGCAGCGGTTGGTCAAGCTGCAGATCAAACGCATGGAGGCCCGCGGCGCCTTCGCGCCCGAAGAGGAAGAGACGGAGAAGGGCAGCCGGCAGCAGAAGTTCAAGCGGAAGTAGGGCGATCATTTTCGCCTTCGGCGAAAATGATAGAGCAGGTGAGAATAGAGCAGGAGAGCAGTAGAGCACGGAAACGGCATGATGCCACGGGCCGCATGCTCGGACCTCGCACTCTCACCTGCGGTCTCCTGCTCAACTGCTCACCTGCTCATCCGTTACCGTTCGTGCGAAAGATTCCCGCATGCGGCACATCCACGCCGGCGATACCATCGTGGCCGTCTCCACGGCGGCCGGCCCGTCCGCGCGCGGCATCGTGCGCATGAGCGGACCAGACGCGCTCCGGCGCCTTTCGCGCATCCTCGCCGCACCCGGCAAGCTCCCAATGCGGAACTACCGCGCCTTCTCCGCGCGGCTCGACCTGGACGGCGCGCCGGTCCCCGCGCGAATTTACGTCATGCGCGCCCCAACTTCCTACACGCGCGAGGACATCGTCGAACTGCATACCTTCGGCAACCCGGCGCTTCAGCGAGGCCTGCTCGACCGGCTGGCGAGCCTCGGCGCGCGTCCGGCCGAGGCGGGCGAGTTCACCCGCCGGGCGTTCCTCAACGGCCGCATTGACCTGGCCCAGGCCGAATCGGTCGCTGCGCTCATCCACGCGCGCAGCCGGGCGGAATACCGCGCAGCGCTCGATGTCCTCGGCGGCAGCCTGAGCCGGCGCATCCGCGCCATCCGAACGCGCGTCATCGCCCTGTCCGCGGCGGTGGAGACCTCGCTCGACTTTTCCGACCACGACGTGCCGTGCATCTCGCATGAGGAAATCGCGGTTGTTCTGACGCCGATCTGCGCCGAGATCGCCCATCTCATCGCCGCCAAAGCCGAGGGCCGGCTTTCGCCTTCCTTCGCGCGCGCCGTGCTCTTCGGACCGCCCAACGCGGGGAAATCCAGCCTGTTCAACGCCATCCTCCGGCGTCGCCGCGCCATCGTCTCGCCGCACTCGGGCACCACGCGCGACACGATCGAGGCCACGACGGCGCTCCGCTCGATGGAACTGCTCCTCGTGGATACGGCGGGTCTGCGCCCGTCCGGCGACGGACTCGAAGCGGCGGCGGTTTCGAAGTCGCGCCACTCGGTGCGGCGCGCGGACCTGGCGCTTTGCGTGCTCGACGCGGCGCGGCCGCCCGACGCCGAAACGCGCGAGTCGCTCGAATCCATCCCGCCCGGCCGCGGCCTGATCGTCCTCAACAAGTGCGACCTCGGCCCGTGTCATCCGCGCCTGGCGGAAACCCTGCCGCGCGGCATCGAGACGGCGGCCGTTTCCGCCGCCACCGGAGCGGGCGTCAAGGAACTGCTCGAACTCATCCGCAAGCGCGTGGAATCCGGGCGCGTGGACCGGAGCGCCGGCGAACTCATGGTCAGCGCGCGCCATGCGCATCTTCTCGACCGCGCCCTGGGCGCCATGAAACATATCCTAGGCGAAGGCCGGAACCAGGCGATGGACCTCGTCGCGTGCGACCTCACGGACGCGCTCGCCTCGCTGAGCGAACTCACCGGCGACGCCGTGACCGAGGACGTGCTCGACAGAATCTTCTCCACCTTCTGCATCGGGAAATAGCGGCGGCGCGGTCGCGCCGCAGAGCAGGTGAGAATGGAACAGGAGAGCAGTAGAGCACGGAAACGACACAATGCCACGAGCCCTCATGCTCAGACCACGCGCCGGTAAAAGCCGTTCGTTTCTCCTGCTCTCCTGCTCAACTGTTCACCCCTCTCGGCAAAGCCGCCACCTGCGGTCTCCTGCTCACCTGATCATCCGTTGCCGTTCGTATGCCGCACGGTTGACAGTTCGGGCGTTCGCCGCTAGAATTCACCCACACGCCGAAGTGGCGGAATTGGCAGACGCGCTAGGTTCAGGACCTAGTGGGTGTAAGCCCTTCCGGGTTCGACTCCCGGCTTCGGCACCACTCTCATTCTTCCCCTCCGCTTCTTTCAACACGCCGGTCGCCCAAGCCGGTTCTTGCAAAGGAACCGTTCGTCCGCTATAATGTCTCGTGTGTGCACCGGACTTCAATCGAGAAAGGAGGGGACCTGAAATGTGCAAGACCTGCGGTTGCCGGAACAAGAAGAAGGGCGGGAAGAAGTGACGCGGCGCGTCAGAATGTCTTCCGGCTGTCGAGGAGGATCGTGACGGGGCCGGCGTTGGTCAGCGAGACGTCCATCATCGCCTGGAACTCGCCGGCGGCGACCTTGGAGACTCCGAGTGCGCCGAGGCGCTGGACGAAGTATTCGTAAAGCGCGCGGGCGCGGTCGGGCGGGGCGGCGTCGCTGAAGGAGGGGCGTTTCCCCCGGCGCACGTCGCCGTAGAGGGTGAATTGCGAGATGACCATCGCCTCCGCGTGAAGCTCCGCGGCGGAGCGGTTCATCTTGCCCTGCTCGTCGGCGAAAATGCGCAGGCCGGCGATTTTCTCCGCGAGATAGTCCGCGTCGCCTTCGTTGTCCTCGCGGCCGACGCCGAGGAGCACGAGCAGGCCCTTCCCGATCGCGCCGACCGTCCGGCCGCTCACGCTCACGTGCGCCTCGTTCACCCGCTGCACCACCGCACGCATGGAGCGGAGACCTCCTTTCGAAAACCTGCGCAGGAAACTATCAGTCCGCTGCGGCGCTGTCAATGTTCAGGGCAGGATCGTTTGACTTATGCCGCGCCGGGCAGTAGGATTTGCTTTGGCCTGCCGCGAGGCAGAAAAACTGAATCGAGGAGGACTCGTCCATGAAGAGAACCGTCTCGTTCGCCGCTGGCGCCATGCTGGCTTGCTCACTTGTCGGTTGCGCCCCGAAGAGCCTGCTGCTCGTCACCCAGTACCCCGATGATTCGCCGCGCGTTGCCGAGGCGGTGGCCTCGATCCGGGCGAAGATGGGCGGCGAAAACACGCCGTTCAACCTGACGGTTTGCAATACGAACATGGTCGGACAGGAGAGCGAGATCTGGCGCGCGGGGATGAGCCGCGTGGCCGTCGCGAACATGCACGCCGCGGACCCGTGCATCGTCTTCGTGATGGGCGACCTCGCGGCGCGCGAATTCGCGCCGAAAGCCGTCGAGCTTTCGAAGAAGGTCATCTTCTTCGACATCATGGGAGCCCCGGCCGCATACAAGCTGACCGATCCGGCCCAGGCCACAGGCATCACTGCGCCGGCGCCGGTCGCGGATCTGTTTGCGCTGATGAAGCAGGTTGTGCCTTCGGCGCGCGGCGCGGCCGTGCTCGCGGACAAGAGCATCGAAGGCGACGCGATTATCGCGCAGATTGATCAGGCGCGCGACCTGCCGATCAAGGTGGTGCAGGTCAAGCGCGCGGGCACGATGGACGAATGGATGACGGCCGTCAAGGACGTTCAGGACCAGGCTGACGTGCTGGTGATCGCGTCGTACTCGGAAGTGCTCAAGCACGCCAACGGCAGCGCGACGGTGCCGGCGCCGGAAATCCTCCTGACGACCTCGCGGGCGAACAAGCTGCCGGACTTCAGTTTCTCGAAAGAAGCCGTCGGCGCCAACGGCGTCCTCGGCGCGGTGACGGTTCCGATCAGCACCCAGGCGCGGATGGCCGCTCGGGTCGCCGCGATGGTGCTGTATTATGGCGAGGATTTCCGCGACGAGCCCATCAAGGCGTGCGATGACCGCGCCACGATCACGAACGCCGATCGCGCCATGCAGTTGGGCATAAGGCTGCCGGACGCCGGATATGTTCCCGCCGCGCCGCCGGCCAAGCCGGAGACGCCGTCGGCGGAACCGGCGAAGCCGGCCCCGGAGACCCCGGCGGAACCTGTGGTGGCGCCGAAGTAGTCCGCGCGACCGACGATGGACGACGGACAGCAAACGACGGGCCATTGTCTGTCGTCCATCGTCACTCTATCCCTTGAAACCGACGGGCCGATTTTGTGCTTCGTGACGGTTTGACACCGGATTGGCCGCCAATTATAATGACGAACTCGCTGCGCCGGATTGTCCCGCCGCGGCAGTGAATTCGCACAAAGACCGGAAATCGGAAGAGAGATCGTTGCGCATGGCCACGAAAAGCTATATGGCGAAAACCGGCTCGATAGAAGGCAAGTGGCTCCACGCGGATGCCACGGGCAAGGTGCTGGGACGGCTGGCCGTGCGCATCGCCACCGTGCTCATGGGAAAACACCGGGTCACCTACACGCCGCACGTAGCGACCGGTGATTTCGTGATCGTCACGAACGCCTCGAAGATCCGGGTCACCGGCCGGAAGATCGAGCAGAAAGAGTACCAGCGCTACAGCCTTTATCCCGGCGGCCTGAAACGCATCCCGATGAAGACGATGATGGAGAAGAAACCCGAAGAAGTCATCCGCCTGGCGGTCCGGCGCATGCTCCCGAAAGGATCGCTCGGCAATCATCTGCTCAAACGGCTGAAGATTTACGCGGGACCGGACCACCCGCACGCGGCGCAATGTCCTGAGGAAATGCCGCTGCTCGAAAGCGCCGCGCGCGCACGACGGGCACGCTAGGAGAAGTCATGGTTGAAGAGGGAAACGTAGTGGCGACGGGCCGGCGCAAGAGCTCGGTGGCTCGCGTGTGGCTGCATCGCGGCACCGGCGTGGTCAAGATCAACTCGCGGGAGATCGAGCACTTCTTCCCGGTGGAGCGCCATCGCGCCTCCGTCCTGGCCCCGCTGAAGGTGACGAAGACGCTCGGCAAGTTCGACGTTGTCGCCGACGTTTTCGGCGGCGGGCTGAGCGGCCAGGCCGAGGCGATCATGCTCGGCGTGGCGCGCGCGCTGCGGCGCATCAGCTCCGACACGGACGCGGCCCTGCGCGAAAGCGGCCTGCTCACGCGCGACAGCCGCATGAAGGAACGGAAGAAATACGGGCGCAAAGCGGCTCGCCGCAGCTTCCAGTTCTCCAAGCGCTGAACATCCTGTACCCGTTGCGATTGGGGACGCCTCCTGTGGAAGCGCCCCGCTTCCCGTGCCGCGAAATCCCCATGACAAACCGGAAAGTGGGCCACTGAGATGGCAGAACACGCCAGCAAGGACATCCGGAACGTCGTCGCTGTCGGCCATGGCGGAAGCGGCAAGACCACCCTCCTCGACCAGATGCTCTTCAAAGCCGGCGAAGTCACGCGCGCCGGCAGCGTGGGCGAGAAGAACTCGATCTTCGATTTCGAGGATGAAGAGAAGGAGCGCCAGAGCAGCGTCTTCATGGCGCTGGCCTACTGCCGCTGGAAGGGCGTCGAGATCAACCTCGTTGACACGCCCGGCTACACCGACTTCGTCGGCGCCGCGCTCTGCGGACTCCAGGCCGGCGACATCGCGCTCCTGCACGTCTCCGCCACGCACGGCATCGAACTCAACACCCGCCGGATGAACTCCGCGTCGAAGGAACGCCGCCTCGCCCGCGTCATCGTCATCAACAAGATGGACGGCGACAACATCGTGGACTATGCCGGCCTCGTGAACCGGATCAAGGAAACGCTCGGCGCCGAGTGCGTGCCGTACAACCTCCCCATCGGCGTCGGCCCGGCTTTCCAAGGCGTCGTGAACGTGCTGCAACCGCCCGCGCAGGCGCCCGAAGGCGTCCAGGGCGACGTCGCCGCGGCCGCCGGCGCGCTGATGGACAAGATCGTCGAGGCCGACGAGAGGCTGATGGAGCGCTTCCTGAATGACGAGAAGCTCTCTCCGGAAGAACTGGTCGGCGCGCTCCGCAAAGCGATCCTGCAGGGCACGCTGGTCCCGGTCCTCCACGTCGCCGGGAAGAGCGGCCTGGGCGTCGAGGAATTGATGGACTTCATCGCGTCGTACCTGCCGTCTCCGATGGAGAAGGGCGAGACCGTCGCGAAGGACGCCAGGAAAAACGAGGAAGTCCAGTTGCGCCCGGACCCGGCCGCGCCGCTCGTCGCGCAGGTCTTCAAGACGGTCACCGATCCGTTCGTCGGCAAGCTGGCCTACTTCCGGATTCTCCAGGGCACGTTCCTGCCCGACAGCCACGTCGTGGTCGCGCGCACGGGCAACAGCGAGCGCGTGGCGCAGCTTTTCCGGCTGTTCGGCCGTGAGACCCGTCCGGTCACGCAAGGCATCCCGGGCGACATCCTCGCCGTCGCCAAGATCGAGAATATCCAGATCGCCGATACGCTCTGTGCGCCGCACACGTCCGTCGAGTTGCCGAAGATCGCGTTCCCGACCCCGATGGTGTCGCTGGCGGTCGAGCCGAAGGCGCGCGGCGACGAGCAGAAGATCTCCGGCGCCGTCCAGAAGCTCGCCGACGAGGATCCAACGATCCGCATCCAACGCGACCAGCGCACCGGCGAACTGGTCGTCACCGGCATGAGCCAGCTCCACCTAGACGTGATGCTCCACCGGCTCAGCGGCCGGTTCGGCGTCGGCGTCACCACCAAGCCTCCGCGCATCCCGTACAAGGAAACCATCACGGTCCCGTCGGAGGCCAATTACCGCCACAAGAAGCAGACCGGCGGCCGCGGCCAGTTCGGCGAGGTCTGGTTCAAGATGGAGCCGCGCGAGCGCGGCGCGGGCTTCGAGTTCGTGGACGCCATCGTCGGCGGCTCGATCCCGAACCAGTACATCCCCGCCGTCGAGAAGGGCGTGCGCGAGACCCTCGCCAAGGGCGTGCTCGCCGGCTACCCGGTCGAGGACGTGCGCGTCATCCTCCACTTCGGCAAGTACCACGACGTGGATTCCTCCGAAGCCGCCTTCAAGCTCGCCGCCTCGATGTGCTTCCAGCAGGCTTTCCTGAACGGCAAGCCGGTGCTGCTCGAACCGATCGTCACCGTCGAGATCACCGTGCCGAGCCAGAACATGGGCGACATCACCGGCGACTTGAACAGCCGCCGCGGGCGCATCATCGGCATGGACACCGACGGGGACCTGCAGATCATCCGCGCCCACGCCCCGATGTCCGAGGTGATGAACTACGCCACCGAGTTGCGCTCCATGACCGGCGGCACCGGCGGCTACACGATGGAGTTCAGCCACTACGACGTCGTCCCGGCGCGCGCCGCCGAAGCGGTCATCGCGCAGCACAAGCGCGAAAAAGAAGAGGCCGGCGGACGGTAACGGTCGGACTGAACCTGGAGCGCCGGACCTCCCCCCGGCGCTCCGCCGATTCCCAGCCAGGAGCTTCTCTCCGCGACTCATGTTAGGGAAAGTTAACATCGCGGCGGCTGGACGGCGCGGTGAAATGCCCAAGCAAGATGTCGGCGGAACTCAGCGAGGAAATCAGTGACTGGCCGGCATAGACGCATCACCCGTAACGCCACCTAAAAAGAATAGCATCCCCATCCCCAAAATGGGCCACGCGATCATGTGCAGGCTGGTTTTGCCGCGCGAAGAGAAGAGGTCACAGCTTGCCAAAGTATTAATCATGTTCCGGCGTCATGCGATTGGCGTATTATGAAGTCCCGTAAATTACAGAGTGGCTGTTGGTTTTGGCGCGGTGTCAGGCTGACAAATCATGGTTCCAAGATAAATCCACGGAGGTGCTTTGCGTGGTGGAGCATTGCGAGCGCCAGCGGATACGGCGTAAGAGCCAAGACCAAAACAAGCCATGGCCACACAAGCTGCTGAGATCGCCGCATCGCTTGCCATACCAGCGGAATCGAAGCCGGAATCGCAGCAAGGCTGCACGCGGCGATTATAAACACCCAAAAAGCCCATGCCATGGGTCGAATTGGCATCCCTCGCGGAACCCAATAGAATTGAACCGTGAGGAGAAACACGAAGCTATTCGCGCCGAGCACCCACCAAAGAGGAAGACGAGATAGGCGCTGGTGGGTCTGCACGATTGTATTCCCCTGCATTCCCGACGTGTATTTTCGGGACAATAAGTCAATTCTCCGCTCTTGGCTGCCGGGCTTGCGCCCATGCCCGTTCAGCCGAAAAACACCTTCGCGGCGTTGTAGAATTCGTCGGGGACGGTGCGGCGCTTGCCGGCGGCGACTTCGAGGGGCAGGCCGATGATGTGGTTGGCTTGCAGGGCGACCATTTGGCCGAACTGCTCCTTGACGACGAGGTCCACCGCGGCGACGCCGAACCTTCCGGCGAGGACGCGGTCGAAGGCGGTGGGCGTTCCGCCGCGCTGGATGTGGCCGAGCACCGTCACGCGCGTCTCAAAGCCGGTGCGCTTCTCGATCTCCTTGCCGATGACCGAGCCGACTCCGCCGAGCCGATACCGGCCGAACTCGTCCGGCGTGCTCTCGGCGGTGACGTACACGCCGTTGTTCTCCGGCCGGTCCTTGATCCGCGCCCCCTCGGCGACGACGACGATGCTGAAGTCCTTGCCCCGGTCGTGCCGGTGGATGATGGCGTCCGAGATCTCCTGCAGCGTGAACGGCCGCTCCGGGATCAGGATCATGTCCGCGCCGCCGGCGAGGCCGGCGAAGACGGCGATCCAGCCGGAGAGCCGGCCCATGACCTCGACGATCATCACGCGGTCGTGCGATTCGGCGGTCGTGTGGATGCGGTCAATCGCCTCGGTGGCGATGTTGACGGTCGAGTCGAATCCGAAGGCGGACTCCGTGCCCTCGATGTCGTTGTCAATCGTCGCGGGGATGCCGATCACGCGGAAGCCGTATTCCTTGTAGAGCCGGTCCGCGACGGTGAACGTGTCCGCTCCGCCGACGACGATCACGCCGTCGAGGTTGAATCGCTGGACGCTGGCCATGATCTGCTTCGGGCCTTCGGGGGTGAGGAACGGATTGGTGCGCGAGGTGCGCAGGATCGTCCCGCCGCGCGGCAGAATGCCGCTGACGGACTCGATGTTGAGCGGGATCGTCAAGCCGTCCATCAGTCCGCGCCAACCGCGCATGATGCCGACGCAGTCGAGGTGATGGACGGAGATGCCCGCGCGCACGATGGCGCGCAGGACGGCGTTCAGGCCGGGGCAGTCGCCGCCGCTTGTGAGGACGCCGACTCGTTTCACCATCGCGCAAAGCCCTTTCCGATGCGCGGACTCCAGTCGCCAAAAGCAGCAAAGATTGCACGACTTTAGCCCAAATTCCGCGGGAAGTCAAACGACTGGCGATTAGCGACCAGCGATTGAGGAATGACGGCGGTCGGCGAGGTTGAGCGAGCATGCTTCAGCAATCGCCAGTCGCAGTCATTCGATGGCCGATGGGCGTTTAATACACTGTAGGTCGCGTTCAGAACGAGGATAGACCACAAGTGAGTGGGGGATCGTTTGACTTTTCATTTTTGAGTTGATACAATCCGAGTCGCTTGGTTGGAGACTCCTGCTAGCACCGCGCCGATCTCCACACCCAACCATGGCGCGGCGGGGTTTGCAGCCGAGCAACGTACCTGAGGAAGCGCCGGTACGATTCCTCCCACGATCTCCCGGCCGGAAGAGGGACTGTCTCCACATCTGGGAGAATCCCTGTCCGAGCCCCATGCGGCCCTTTCGACTATATGCCGTTCGACAAACTCAGGGCCGCCCTGAGCGGTGTCGAACGGCGGCGCGCGCGCAGCGGACAACGAGGTCAACGTCAGAACCGCAACCGATCCGCCTTCGGCCCGCCTTGCGGGACTGAAGCGGGCAAGGGAGAACGAAACAGCATGCTGCTCAAGAAGCTCGAGATGTGCGGGTTCAAGTCGTTCGCGGACAAGACCGAATTCGATTTTCGGTCCGGCATCACCGCGTTTGTCGGGCCGAACGGATGCGGCAAGAGCAACGTCGTGGACGCGGTGCGCTGGATCCTGGGCGAGCAGAGCGCCCGCGCCGTCCGCGCGCCGCAGATGACCGAGGTGATCTTCAGCGGCTCCGCGACGCGGCGCTCGCTCGGCTACGCCGAGGCCAGCCTCAGCTTTCTCAACGACCGCGGCGTGCTCCCGAGCGAGTACACCGAAGTCTGCGTCACGCGCCGCCTCTACCGCAGCGGCGAGTCCGAGTACTTCCTCAACCGCCAGCCCTGCCGCCTCCGCGACATCCGCCAGCTCTTCATGGACACCGGCGTCGGCGTGGACACGTACAGCATCATCGAGCAGGGCAAGGTGGAGCGGTTCATCCAGTCGAGCGCCAAGGAACGCCGGGTGATCTTCGAGGAAGCCGCCGGCATCAGCCGCTACAAGGCGCAGCGGCGCGAGGCGCAGAGCCGGCTCGAGCGCACGAAGATCAACCTCCAGAAGGTGGACGTGAAACTCGAGGAGCAGCGCAAGCAGTTGCGCTCGATCAAGTACCAGGCCGCCAAGGCGAAGCGCCACCGCGAATACACCGCGCGGCTGCGCGAGATCGCGCTCTCGATCTCGGTGAAGAATTATCTGGAGTGGGAAGCGAAGCGCCAGGGCGTCGAGGGCGAGGTCGGCGCGCTCGCGGCGCGCGAGTCCGCGCTCACCGCCGAACGGGCGCAGATGGAATCGGCGATCCAGGCCGTCGAAGCGGAGATCGCGAACCTCGAAGCGGCGCATCTCCGGAAGCGCGACGCGCTCCACGAAGTCCGATCGGCGACCGAGGCCGCCGAGCAGGCCGTCGCGCACAACACCGAGCGCATCCGCGAGTTCCAGGACGAGACCGACCGCAGCACGCGCGAGCTCTGGTCGCTGACGGAAAAGCTGCGCCAGACGCGCGAGCAGTCCGAATCCGCCGCGCGCGACCTGGAGTCCATCCGGCAGTCCATCCAGCGGCAGGCCGAGATCATCGCCGCCGAATCGCAGAAGGCCGACGCCGCCGGGCAGGAGCGCGAACGCATCGCGGCCGCGATCGAGGAGTGGAAAGGGCGGATGCTCCAGATCATCGAGAATGCCACGACGTTCCGCAACGAACTTAACCACATGGATTCCAGCCGGCGGCAGGAACTGGCGCGCCGGTCGCGGCTCCAGGGCCGGCAGGCTGAGAAGGCCGGCGAGGCCGAGCGGATCGAAGAGGAAGTCCGGCGACTGGCCGGGCGGCGCGACGAAATCAGCGGGCGCCTCGCCGACCGCAGCGCGCTGCTGCGCGAGCGCGAGGCCGAGGCGGAGCGGCTCGAAAAAGAGGCGGAGTCGGCTGAGTCGCGCCTGCGCGAAGAGCGCCATCGCGAGACGCAGTGGCTCGCCCGGCGCGAGTTCCTTCAGGACCTCGAACTGCGCGCGGAGGACGTCGAGGCCGGCGTTAAGCGGCTGCTGCGCGACGATGACGAGCAGATCGGATTCTGCGTCCGGGGCATGGTGGCCGACCTCGTCCGCGCGGAGTGGTGTTACGCGTCGGCCATCGAGTCGGCCCTCGGCGACGCGGCGCAGTACGTGGTGACCGTGGACGAACGCGAGGCGGGCGCGGCGGTCGCGCTGCTGCGCACGGACCGCTCGGGCCGCGCGGGATTGATCCCGATCGCGCGGGCGCGCGCGGCTGAACGCTCCGATGCGCACCTCATGGCCGAACCGGGCGTGCTCGGACGCGCCTCCGATCTCGTGCGATACAGCCCGGAGTTGGAGCCGGTGGTCCGCCATCTCCTCGGCGCAACGTGGGTCGTGGACAGCCTGGCGACGGCGCTGCGCCTGTCGAACGACGGCGGCGTCGAAATGCGGTTCGTCACGCTCGAGGGCGAGCGCGTGGAACCCTCCGGCGCGATCTTCGGCGGCGAGCCGCTCCCGCGCGCGGGCATCGTCTCGCGCAAGAGCGAGCTCGAGGCCATCCAGTCCGAGCTCGCGCGCATGGCCGAAGGCATCGCCCGCCTCGAAGCCGACAGCGGCCGGGTCGCCCAGAGGATCGAGTCGGTCCGCTCCGAAGCGGACGCGCTGAGAAAGGAGATCGAGGAGGGCAACCTCGAAAAGCTCTCGAACGAGAACGAAATCCTGAACCTGCGCCGCCGCCAGAAGGCGCTGGCGGACGAATCGGCCGTCATCGCGCGCGAAATCGCCGAGATTGACGAACTGATCCGCGGCTGCACCGAACGCGAGAAGGCGATCGAGCAGGAACTTGCCGCCGCCGTCAGCCAGCGCGACCAGCTCCAGCAGGAGATGGAATCCGCCCGCCAGACGCTCGCCGACCAGCAGGCGGCGGTGGATCGGATGCGGAACGAAGTCGCGCGGCTGAAGGTGGAACTCGCGCAGAAGGAGGCGCGGCGCGGCGGCCTGGAGGAAAGCATCGCGGCGGCGGGGAACCTGATCGCGGACCTCGACCTGCAGATTGTCGCGGCGCAGCAGCGGATCGAGGACCTCCGGGCGAAGCAGGCGCAGGCCGAGCGCGAGATCGCCGACGCGCAAGCGAGCCTGGCGGAACTCGCACAGCGCAAGCAGGGGCTGGACGCCGAGATCGCCGCGCTCCTGGAAGCGCAGGCCGCGGCGCAGGCGCGCCGAGCCGAACAGACCGAGCGGCTCAAGACGCTGCGCGCGGACCGCGAGAAGCTCCAGCAGCAGCTCCAGCAGGCGCGCCTCGAAGAACAGGAACTCCGCGTGCGGATCGAGGGGCTGTCCGAGCGCGTCTTCAGCGAGCAGGGCGTCCGCCTGGTCGAGGCCGCCGCGCAATTCACGCCGCCGGCGGATTGCGACTGGAATGCGCTCCAGGCGGAAGTCGCCGAACTGCGCGAGAAAATCCGGCGCATGGGCGGCGTGAACGAGGAATCCATTGACGAAGAGGCCGGACTCGAGATCGAGATCGCCCAGACCGATTCGCAGCGCGCCGACCTCATGAAGGCCACGGAGGACTTGCAGGAAGTCATCCGTAAGCTCAACCGCATCAGCCGGGAGAAGTTCCAGAAGACCTTCGAGGAGGTTCGGCAGAATTTCCAGGAGACCTTCCGCCGGCTGTTCGGCGGCGGCCGGTGCGACCTGGCGCTGCAACAGGACGAAGCGGATGTCCTCGAAGCGGGCATCGAAGTGCTCGCGTGCCCGCCGGGCAAGGAATTGCGCTCCATCACGCTCATGTCCGGCGGCGAAAAGACCATGACGACCATCGCGCTGCTCTTCGCGATTTTCCGCGCGAAGCCCTCGCCGTTCTGCATCCTCGACGAAGTGGATGCTGCGCTCGACGAGAGCAACATTGACCGGTTCACGGCCATGCTCCAGGAATACGTCCAGAACTCGCAGTTCCTCATCATCACGCACAGCAAGCGCACCGTCGGCATCGCCGACGTGCTGTACGGAATCACGATGCAGGAGAAGGGCGTTTCGAAGAAAGTCTCCGTGCGCATCGAGGCGCCGGCGCAGGGGAATAATTAGGCTGGGTTCTCGCATTACGGGTTCTCCGAAATTGACTTGACTTAAAGATTCTTCATTGTAAGATAAAGCGAGAGGGCGGCAGGCCGGCGTTCGCGCGTGGGCGCGAACGAGTTTTAGCCGCTCGGGTTCTTTAGAGGAGGCTGGACTATGAGAGTATTGGCATTTGTGCTAGTGGCCGTGCTGGTGGTGGCGCTGACGGGCTGCTCCGCCATGGTCTCATCGCCGACGGTGGCCTTCATTACGGCGAACGTGAAGGGCCCGGTGGCGGTCGGCGATCCGCAGGTGAATAGCACGAAGGTTGGCACGGCAGAGGCCAACGCAATACTCATTATTGCATATGGCGACGCTTCCATCGCCACGGCGGCCAGGAACGGCGGCATTACCCATATCCATCACGTGGACAGCCAGTCCTTGGGCGTCTTGGGCATCTTCGCAGCGTATCAGACGATCGTTTACGGCGACTGAGAGAAGTCATCATCCGGTGAGAACAAGGGCGACGCTACGGAGGACTGGGCTGTACTTGGGCCGATGGCTCGCACCGGTGGCGGCGTTGGTGTGCCTGCTCGGTTGCGCTTCGTCCCGACCCCCGCTGCCGGTCATCAACGTAAACCGGCTGGGGCAGAAGATTCCTGAGATTCCTCCGAGCGCCGCCTTTGTCTATCGCTGGGACGGCGGAAATGACCATCTGATGACTTTCTGGGGCAAGCAGAAAGTCAGCATCGAAGTGACCGGCTATGTGCCGGAGAGCTACAAGGATCCCGGCGATGATCGCTGGGCTCTCAAGGCGCGAAACACCCGGGGAACTCCTATCCCGTACGTCGGGGTTGTGCACTCCTATGTGGACGAGAACGGCACGCACCTCTCCATGCTCGTTCCAGAGTTGAACCTGGACAAAGCCCCTGACGGTCTTTACTTCTGCATCGTGCCGAACATTACCCTGAAGGGCGGCCGCGTGAAGAGCATCTGCCCGACGGCCGTGATCTTCGAGATTCGCAACCACAGCGTCAAGCCGTTCCGGGTCAAGATCCCTTTGACACCCCTCCAGGATTCTCCGCTCACGCCAAAGCCGCCTCCACCCCCCAAAGTCCCGGCCGGCACGCCGATACCCGTCGAATAGCTGCGTCGCTGCAATTCACGACCGGCCGTTGATCCGCAGATTTACGCAGATCGTTACGGAGTAGGCCGGCGCGCCCATCGGAACTTTGCCGGAGAACTGCGCGGGTTGTCTCGGATTTCCTCGGCGGGGGGGCGGATCGGTTCTTCCGAGACCGCCTCGAACACGCCGCCGCGAAGACCGTCGCGAAACGCGCGCTTGACCAGGCGGTCCTCGATGCTGTGAAACGTCAGGACGCCGAGCCGCCCGCCGGGTTTCAGGCAGTAGGGGGCCGAGAGCAGGAGGCGATTCAGGTTCGCGATCTCGCCGTTGACGAGGATGCGCAGCGTCTGGAACGTCCGCGCCGCCGGGTGCAACTCGGCGTCGCGGCGTGGATTCTTCGGCGACAGGCCCTTCGCCGCGAGCACCAGTTTCACCAGCTCCAGCGTCCGCGCGATTCGGCGTTTCCGCCGTTCCGACGCGATCCGCTCGGCGATCCGCTCCGCGTCCGGCTCATCGGAAAGCTCGCGCAGCGCCGCCGCGAGCTCTTCGGGAGGGAGCGTCGCCAGCAGGTCCGCCGCCGTCCGCCGCAGCCGGTTGTCCATGCGCATATCGAGCGGGCCGTCGCGCTTGTAGCTGAACCCGCGCGCCGGTTCGTCCAACTGCATGGACGATACGCCCAGGTCTGCGAAGATGACATCGCACGCGTCGAGCCGCTCGGACTTCACCGCCTGCGCGACCTGCGCGAAATTCATCCGGCGCGCGCTCAGCCGGAAGTTCATCCCTTCGAGCCGGACCCGCGTCCGCTCGATCTCTTGGCCGTCCACGTCCAGACCGACGAGCCGTCCGTCCGGCCCGATGCGCTTGAGGAACTCCGCCGCGTGTCCGCCGTAGCCGAGCGTGCAGTCAACCACCACGTCGCCCGGTTGCGGGCGCAGGCATTCCAGCACCTCGCGGAGAAGGACCGGCACATGCGTCCCGGCCGGCGTGCGCCCCTGCGCGCGGACGTGCTCCTGCATCTGCGGGTATCGGTCCGGTTGAAGCTCCTTGTACCGTTCCTCGAACCGCCGCGGATGCGTGCCGGAATACCGGACGCGCCGCCGGCGTTCGCCGGGACCGCGCGGTCCCTGTCCTTTCTCGCTTTCGTTGACCATGGCCGTGGACCGGATTGTGACTTCCCGTCGCAGCGATTGCAAGGCCGCGACCTTGATTTGACGGTCGCGGCGGCCGGCTGATAACATGCGGACATCTGGAAGGTATCCCGGAGCGGCGGGTTCGGATGGTTCGGCTGGTGATGCGCAGGGCAGGGCCGGGAAAGGAATCGGCGTGAGAGGCAGTCGAATCGGGATCGGCGTCGTCGGACTCGGCACCGTCGGCGCGTCCGTGGTGCGCGTACTGAGGCAGAACCGCGCGCTCGTGCGCGAGCGCTGCGGCGTGGGCGTCGAAGTGCGGCGCGCGGTGGACCTGGATCGGAAACGGCTTCGCGCCGTCGGACTGGCGCCGAAATGCCTGGGCCGCGATTTCCACGCCGTCCTCGCCGATCCGGACGTCCAGATCGTCGTCGAGCTCATCGGCGGCGCCGGAGCGGCGCGCGATCTGGTCCTCGGCGCGCTGCGCGCGGGCAAGCACGTCGTCACCGCCAACAAGGCGCTCCTCGCCACGCACTGGGAGGAGATCTTCTCGCTTGCGCAGGAGCGGCGCTGCGCCGTCGGGTTCGAGGCGAGCGTGATGGCCGGCGTCCCGGTCATCCGCTCGATCGAGGAAGGCCTGGCGGGAAACGTCATCCCGTCGCTGCTCGGGATCCTGAACGGCACATCGAATTTCATCCTGACCAGCATGGCGAGCCGCGGCATGGAGTTCAGCCGCGCGCTCGACGAGGCGCGCCGCAAGGGCCTGTGCGAGGCGAATGCGAGCCTGGACATTGACGGACACGATGCGGCCCAGAAGCTTGCCATCCTGGGTTCGCTGGCGCTGGGCAAGTGGCTGCCGCCGGCGGAAGTGCATCGCGAAGGCATCGGCGGCATCCAGCGCGAGGACCTCGTCGAGGCGCAGGAGGAATTCGGCTACGTCCTGCGCCCGCTGGCCATCTTCAAGCAGGCCGGCGCCGGCGTCGAGGCGCGCGTCCACCCGACGTTCGTCCCGAAGGCGCATCCGCTCGCCTCGGTCGAGGACGAGTTCAACGCCATCCTCATCAACGCGGAAACCGCCGGGTCCGTCACGCTCGTCGGCAAGGGCGCCGGCGCGAAACCGGCCGCCTCCGGCGTGATCAGCGACGTCGTCGGCCTGGCCCGCGCCATCCACCAGGGCGGCCATGAAGGAATGCTGGTGCCGCTGCGCCCCACGAAGGACCGCGTGCGCGTCGCGCCGATCGAGGGGGTCGAGAGCAAATTCTACCTGCGCTTCTCGGTTTTGGACCGGCCCGGCGTGCTCTCGTACATCACCGGCGTGCTGGGGAAGAACCTCGTTTCCATCGCCTCCTGCCACCAGCGCGGGCGGTCCGAGCGCGGCGCGGTGCCGGTTATCATCGTCACGCACCGGGCGCGCGAAGGGGCCGTGAGGAAAGCGCTGGCCGAGATTGATTCCGCGACGCGGATTGTGAAACGCGCCACCGTTGCGATCCGGATCGAGGAGTAGCGCATGGCGTTCTCAGGCGTCATCCAGCGTTACCGCAGCTTCCTGCCCGTGAGCGACCGGACGCCGGTCGTCACGCTCGGCGAGGGCGCTACGCCGCTCGTCCCGGCGCCGCGGCTGGCGCGCGAGATCGGCGGCCGGCTGCGAATCTTCCTCAAGTACGAAGGGATGAATCCCACCGGCTCGTTCAAAGACCGCGGCATGACCCTGGCGTTGTCGAAGGCCGTCGAGGAAGGCAGTACGGCGGTGGTCTGCGCTTCGACCGGCAACACGGCGGCCTCGGCGGCGGCGTACGCGGCGCGGGCGGGCGTCAGCGCGCTCGTCCTGCTCCCGGCCGGGAGCGTCGCGCTCGGGAAAGTCTCGCAGGCGCTCGCCTACGGCGCGAAGGTCCTCGCGGTGGACGGGAATTTCGACCAGGCGCTCCGCCTCGTCCGGGAATTGTGCGACCGGTTTTCCATCACGCTGGTCAATTCGATCAACCCGCACCGGATCGAAGGCCAGAAGACCGGCGCGTTCGAGATCGTGGACGATCTCGGCTGCGCGCCGGATTTCCACTGCATCCCGGTCGGCAACGCCGGGAACATCACGGCGTATTGGAAGGGATACAAGGAATACCACGCGACGCGGCGGTCCGGATTGCCGAAGATGCTCGGCTTCCAGGCCGAAGGCGCCGCGCCGATCGTCCGAGGGCATCCCATCGAGGACCCGCGCACGCTCGCGACGGCGATCAAGATCGGAAATCCCGCCGGTTGGAAGGGCGCCGAAGCCGCGCGCGACGAGTCCGGCGGGATCATTGACATGGTGACCGACGACGAAATCATCTCCGCCTATCGGATGCTCGGCCGACTCGAGGGCGTCTTCGCCGAGCCGGCCTCCGCCGCGTCGGTCGCGGGACTGATCAAGTGCGCTCGCGGCGGGTTCTTCGCGGACCGGCCGGAAGCGACGGTCGTCTGCGTTCTGACCGGCCACGGCCTGAAGGACCCGGAACGCGCGATCAAGACCTGCGGCGAAATCCCGACCGTGCCCGCCACGCTCGACGCGGTGGTGAAAGGGGCCGGACTCCAGTGACGAACTCCGTGCAGGTGACAGTCCCGGCGACGGCGGCCAATCTCGGCCCGGGCTTCGATTGTCTGGGGCTCGCGGTGAATCTCTGCAATGTGGTGATCCTGCAGACCGCGGGCGGGTTCCGGTCGTCCGGCGAGCCGAACGTCTGCGTGACCGTGGACGGCCTGGGCGCGCAGTCGCTGACCACCGGGCGCGGGAACCTTGTCGTTCGGGCGGCCGAACGAGTCTTCGCGCAGGCGGGGCGCATCCCGGACCGGCTGACCGTGCGACTGATCAACCGCATTCCACTGTGCAGCGGCATGGGCAGTTCCGCCGCTGCGATCGTCGGCGGCCTCGTGGGCGCCAACGAACTGTGCCGCCGGCCGCTCAAGCCGGATCGGCTTCTGGCGCTGGCGACCGAGATGGAAGGCCATCCGGACAATGTGGCTCCGGCGCTTCTGGGCGGCTTCACCATCAGCGTTATCGGCGAGGACGGCGCGGTCCGCGTCCTTCAGCCGCGCGTCCGCCACGACCTGATCTGCGTCTTCTGTGTCCCGGACAGAATGCTCCCGACGGCGAGGGCGCGCCGCGCGCTGCCGAAGAGCTACCGCCGGGCGGACGTCGTCTTCTCGCTCTCGCGGACCGCAATGTTGACCGCGCTGCTCCAGGGCGGAAGCACCGGCTTGCTGAAGATCGCGATGGAGGACCGTCTGCACCAGCCGTACCGGGCGAAACTCGTCCCCGGAATGATGGAAGCCGTCGCCGCGGCCGTCAAAGCCGGGGCGCTCGGCGCGTGCCTGAGCGGGTCCGGCCCGACCGTTCTGGCCTTTGTGGATCACCAGGGGAACCCCGACCGCGTCGGCGCGGCGCTCGAAAAAGCGTTTGCCGCCGAGGGGATCTGCGCGGAGACGTTCGTCCTCAGCATCAGCAGCGTCGGCGCGCGCGCCAGGTGCCGCTGAAGACCGTCGCCTTATCCAGAACTGCTTAAGGAAGTTCTCACCACGAAGGACACGAAGGGCACGAAGAAGGGGAGTAGGGAAATGTTTTGCTTGTCTCGAGTTGTCCCATCCGCAGAGTTAGGCGGTGACTTCCGGATAAAGCAAAGCATGTTGGAGTGCATATTCACGTAGCCCCTTGCCAGTGCGATTGGCAACAGCGGAATCCCGAACCGCGGCGCTAAATGCCAAATCATTCCTTTGCACGGCCCACAAGCTACAGACGCTGCGGCTCCGCTCACCAGGAATCTTTCCGTCCGGCGCCGGCGACGCCGGTGAGGTCCTCGTCATCTGCGAGGAAGAGGATTCGGCCGCAGGAGTGGCAGTAGACCAGTTTGTCGCCGCCCATGAGCAGGCTGACGGTGTTGGTGGTGAGCGACATCCGGCAGCCGCTGCAAACGTAGTTGCGGCAGGCGGCCATCGCCCGCCCGTCGGAACGAGTCAGCAACCGCTCGTACGGATTGCGGAAGCCGGGCGGAATCTTTTCGGAGAGTTCGGCGCGCTCCTTCTGGACGCGCGCGACTCGCGCGTCCGCGTCCTGGAGCGCAGTCTCAATCGCTTTCCTGCGCGCGCTCACGGCCGCGGCTGCATCTTCGGCCTTCGCGGCGAGTTGCTTGATCTCTTTTTGCTGCTGCTCGGATTGCTCGAACATCTTGAGGATTTCGTCCTCGATCCGCGACTTGTCGGCCTTCAGACCGAGGATCTCGTGCTGGAAGGCGGCGTATTCCTTATTCGATTTGACCGTGTTGAGCTGCGCCTCGAGCTTCTTGATCCGCCCCTCGGCTTCCTTGAGGTCCAGTTCGCGCTTGTCGAGCGCCATGCGGAAGGACTTGGCTTCCGAGGACTTGTCCGTCAGCGTCTGCTTTTCGGCCTGCGCGGCCTGGTCCGCCTCGGCTGCGTCTTTCGTCAACTTCTCCTTCGTCAATTTCAAGGTCCGGGCCGTGGCGTCGAGTTCTTGAAGCTGGATCAGCATTTTGATTTCTTCACGCATCGCGGTGCCAATCTTTTTGCAAAATCGCTCACCTCGTCAATGGTGAAACCGGCCTTGGCAAAGGCGCTACTCTACCGCAATCGAGCGCGCAAAACAAGTCTCACGCGCCGTGTCCCCGTGTTGAACTCAAACCTGTCGCTACGTCTCGATCCGTTCGATGCCGTTCCGGCTCAGGACCAGCAACGCCTTGTGGAGCGTCACGCTGCCATCGCGGAACGAGGTCAAACGGATCACCAGGTTCACATAATAGACGCGCGCGGCCAGGATGCCGGCGACGCCGTCGCCGCCGCGGCGCAGTTTCAGCAGCCGCTTCGCCGGGTCATCCATCCGCTCGAGCCACCGGCTCACCTGCATGCGCAGAATCTCGTCAATCGCGATTGAGCGCTGGTGGCTCTGGTAGATGCGCTGCGTCCTGATCCGCACCTTCTTCGCGTAATGCAGGATGACTTCCGTCGGCTCGGCGACCGCCTGTTCGAGCGGGTCGCGGTATGGCCGCGCCTTGAGGATGTCCTCCGGCAATCGCGCGCGGTCGAGCCAGTGCAGATTCTCGCGCGTGCGGCCGACCTCCGTTCCGTACTGCGGGTCCGTCAGCTTGATGCTGCGGTCGCTCGTCCACATCGGCAGCACACGCCCGCCGAGGCCCTGGAGGAATGCCTTGATGCGGTCCTTGAACGCGTACGCGACGATCACCGCGAGCGCGAAGGGCAGGCTGTTCGACGAGAAGCGCCGGCCGACCAGCCACGCGGCGGCGACGGCAAACGCCATCGCGATGGCCGCCGCTGCGGCGTAGAGCGCCTGCCGCGCGCGGCCGACGGCTGGCAGTTGCTCCTCGGACAGGAAGAGCACGATTATGCAGAACTTCCTCAACAGCCCGACGCGATACAGGAAGTATTCGTTCCGCCGCGCGTTGCGCGAGACGAGCGTCGGATAGCCGCGCGCGCGCCGATGGGCTTCTTCGCTCGAGACCGCCGCTGCGAGCCGCCGCCACGGCGTCCGCAGGTCCAGGTCGGTCGCCTCCTTCCGGAGAAACGTCATGAGCTGCAGCAGCAGTTTCTCCGTCTCGCAGCTCATGTGCTCATCCACCGCGGCATAGACGGCGCTCATCTCCGGCGGCGCGGACGGGCTCTCGAAGGCGCCGCGCAACTCGCGGAATCGGCGCAGCGTAGTCGTCAGCCCCTCCGCCAGATGGTCAATGGCGGCCGAGACGTCGCGTTGCCGGTCGGGCGACGCGCGGTCGCGCGCGCGCAGCCGGATCGCCGCGGCGCCTTCCCGGACCCGGACCCGGACGACGTTCGCGAGCACCCGCAGTTCATACCGCAGGTGCATCGAGTCCCACTTTCCCGACTGCCGCGAGGATTCGAGCTGGTACTGCGCGCGCGTCAGCGGGCTCAGCCCATTCTCGGCGTCATTGACCTCCTCGAGGGAAAGCGTCGGCGTCTTGAAGCGCGTGTACGAGATCAAATCCTCAAAGAACTGGTCAACCGAGCACGTGGCGGAATTCACGCCGAGTTGATAAGGAAGGAAAATGAACATATCCAGCGCATACCGGTCCACCGCCGCCTCGCGCTGGAGCGGGTAGGCTATTTTCACCTCGAACTGATGGTCGTCATGCTTGCGGATCAGGCATTCCAACGTCAGCCTCCGCGGTCAGACCCGCTTTCGGGTCCGGTTTCACGACGCTACGGCAACTCGCTCAGGAGATAAGGCGTCACGGCGGCGAAGAAGTCCGCCAGGACGCGCTGGCCGCGGTCGGGGTTATTCGGGTCGGCGTCGGCTTCAGCGCGAATCAGCGCATCGGTGGCCAAAGGATCCTTTAATTTGCGCAGTGCGATGCCGATCTGATGACCCCAGTAGCTCGTGCTGAGATGGTTGCCGCTCTTGTAGAAATGCCAGGAGAGGCGCGGGCCCTGGCTTCGGGAAAGCTGAATCTCGCGGACGGGGATTGTCTGCGACCCGACGTTTAAGTCGCGGTCGCACGCGCCGACGATAGTGTAGCCTTCGCCGGAGAGGCATTGCTCGGGCGGGTGCGTCCGCGACCGGGTTTGCCGGGCCAGGACGATGAGGAAAGTCACCTGGTCGCCTTTGGAGTTGACGTAGGAGCGGGAAAGGACGTCCCGCGTGCCGAGGATTTCGTAGACGTGCGCGTCGAGGGGCTGGTCTGTGCCGGTCCAGTCTCCGAGGGACTTCGGGATGCCGGCGAGGACGGCCGAGGCGGGGCGCACCTGGCGTTGCCAACTGACATAGATGGAGAGCGCAGCGACGACGCCCATGGCGCACAGGACTCCGGCGGCGAGCGTCCGCGCGTGATACGGCGGTTGCGGCGCGGGCGGCGTTGCGGCGGGCGATGGTCTTTCGACTTCCGACGCGCGGCCGTCTTCTTTTTTCCCGGCGCCCAGCCACGGCAGTTTCATCAGCATCAAAGACTCGACCGCGAAGAGGCAGGCGAACGCGACGACGAAGAGGACGAAGCCGAAGAGGTCGTGGAAGTACCATTTCTCGACCGAGGCGACTCCCCATTGATAGCCGACGATCACCATCAGCGTCACGCGCCCGACGTTGGCGAGGAACGAGATCGGAATGGAGAGCAGGAACAAAACCCATTTCTGCCAGGTCTTGACCGACGAGAGGTGCGCGTAGAGGGCGCCGAACGCCATGAGCGCTATGAGGTATTTCAATCCGCTGCACACGTCGTCCACAACCAGCTTGCCGTTCGGGATGTGGATGATGCTGCCCTCGCGGATGGCCACGAGGCCGAAGACGCTCGAGACGTTGGTGGCCACGCCGGCCGAGAGGAGCTTCATCTGGAAGCTGATCATGTCAATGACCAACTCCGGCGCCGGCGCCATGAACGCGAGGAATGCGATGGGAAAGAGCGCGAGCCGGAAGAATTGCGGCCCCATCAGCGTCAGGACCAGCCCCGCCAGCACGCCGAGCAAGGCCAGGCCCGATAGAAACCCGACCTGCAACAGCGTGGCCAGCAGTTGCGTCAGAAGGGCTGGGATGAGCAGAAACAGCCCCGGCAGGTACGCGCGCCTTGGACACGCGGCCAGGGCCTTGCGCTTCCGCCAGAGAAGATATCCGACGACGAACGGCACGAGCCAGCCGTGGCTGTAGTAGCCGCCTGGGTGCTGAAAGCGGGCGATCATCCAGCCGCCGGTCCACCAGAACATGGCGGCCAGAAGGGCCAGCAGAACCACGCCGGCGATGACGGGCGCGTTCGTGCGCGGCGGGGCGATGCCGATTTCGCCTGACTCTTTCTCCGTGTTCTCCGTGCCTCCATGTTAAAGACGGCTTTCATCGGGCGCAGGGCGGCGGGCCGATTTCCAGGTCGCGGTATTCTCCCGGGTTTCCCGCCAGACCGCGCTCGGCCGCCCGGATCACGTTGTACATCTCCCGCGCCGTTACGTAATGGAGGACATAGCGGCGACCGTCATTGTAATGTTCGCACAAGCGGGCATGCAAATCCGCCATCGGTCCGCCGAAGAAGAACTTCAGGTTCCGTTCGATGCAGCCGTGCGTGTAGAGTTTGACGAAGAGCCAGTCGGGCCGGCCGGCGACGCAGACGCGCGCGCGAAGCCATGCGGCGATGCGCTCCGGCGCTATGGGCACGCGGTTGTCGAGGTTCCCGTTTTCCACCCGCGGCAAAATGCGGCCGGAGCGGCGGAGGATGGAAAGCGGCCCCTGGACGATCATGAGGTCGCCGGGCGGCGCGCCGCCGGAGCGGACTTCCACGCCGTCGTCGTGCGAGCGCGGGCAGCCGGGGTTATCCTTAGCGTAGTAGATGGAGTTGATGCGCCGGGTCTGCGCCGGCGAAGGGGCCGCAGGCAGCGTGAAGTCGGCGTAGCAGCCGCACTCGGCCAGCACGCGCAGTTCGCCGTTCACCCCGCACCAGCTTCCGTCGGGCAGGGAGTTGTCCAGCGCCCAGTTGCCGTGCACGAAGCCGAACTTCGGCCGGCCGTCCTGCGCGGCGCCGAGATGGCCGTGGCTGCGGAGTTGTCCGGCGAACTTGAGGAGCGCGCCGCGCAGCCCGGCGGAGGTGTCGCGGTCGTGATGCAGGTGCACCTCGACCTCGCCGTGCCCGGCGCGGACGAGATCGCTGAGGCGTTCGAGGTGCTCGGCGTTGTATTGCTCAGCGGGATAGAAGAAGGTGTGACGCGGCGAGCGGCCGTCGGCGTCCTTGAAGCGGGAGAAGGTCTCGGAATACCGTTTCACCCACCGTTCGACGCGCGCGCGCTCCGTCGCGAGGCCCGGGTTGTTCGCGGCCGGCTCATAGTGGTCGGCGATGCAGAAGAGAATGTGCGTCGGCCCCGCCGCGGGGGACGAACGCGCCTCGCGCTTTCCCGCCCAGTTCCCGCGCAGGTGCGATGGCAGCCAGATGAAGAGGTTCGCCTTGCGGCACTTGTAGAAAATCCACAGGCCGAAAGCGGCGAGCGGGATGACAACCAGGAACGGCGTCATGGCCTTTCCCCGCTTCCGGCGACCTCGCGGGAGGTGCGCTCCCAAGCGGCGCGCTGCCGGCCGAACATGCCGCGCGCCAGGCCGAGCGCCAGGGCGAGATTGATGGCGACGAAGTAGTGGGCGATCCGCAGCGGTCCGGCCGGGAGGCGCATCCGGCGCAGGGCGTAACCGGCGGCCGCTGCGGCGTAGAAGGCCAACTGGAGCGCGAAGATCACCCGCCAGAACGGCCGGCCGAGCAGGAGCGCATTCGCCGCCAGTCCGGCGACCAGCAGGAACGGGGCGAACCAGCGCAGGACTTTGTGCGACCAGAACGCGAGCGAGACGAATCCCTTCCACGGCAGCAGCAGGTCGCGGCAATACCAGAGCGCCTGCCAGTTGCCCGCGCCGATGCGCACGCGGCGCCGGAACTCGTCCTCGACGCCGGCCGGGGCGGTCTCCAGGGCCACCGCTTCCGGGTCGTAGAGGACGCGGAAGCCGCGTGAGCGGACTTTCATCGGGATGACGAAGTCGTCGGTGATCAGCCGCGCGGGCAGCGCCGGGAAGAGATCGCGGCGCATCGCGTAAATCGCGCCGTTCGCCCCCAGCGCCGAGTCGAGCCGGCTTTCGAGTATCTTGAGGACCAGTTCGTATTGCCAGTAAGCGCCCTCGCCGGCGGAGGCGCCGTCCGGATGGACCAGGCGCAGTTCGCCGCAGACGGCGCCGATGTTCGGGTTGTCGAAGTGTCGCACGAGACTGCGGATGGAATCGGCCTCCAGCAGGGTGTTCGCGTCGGAGAAGACGAGGATGTCGCCGCGCGCCTGCGCGACGCAATCGCGGATGACCGAGAGCTTGCCGCGGCGCTCATTGAAGCGCAGCAACCGGACGGCCTCGCCCTCGAATTTGCGGACGATCGCGTCGGTGCCGTCGCTGGAGCTGTCGGAGCCGACGAGGATCTCGAGGGCGTCGCGCGGATAGTCCGCCGCGAGGCAATTCTGCAGTGTGCGTTCGATGACCTCCTCTTCGTTGTACGCGGCGAGGAGGATGCTCACGCGCGGCAGGCGCTCGCTGCGGCGCCGGCGCTCGGAGCGGGAGACGAGGTAGTACGCGTCGCGCCCCATCTGGACGACGGAGGCGAGCAGAAAGAGCAGGAGCGGATAGCCGATGTAGGAATAGAGCGGCAGGCCGATCCCGAGAATCGCGATCCCCAGGGCCGCGTCATTCATTACTCGGTCTCGCTGCCTTTCACCTGCTGCAATGGGCCGGTCTTCGCCGGCTGCGCCTCCGCGCCGGCTCCCTTGGCGCGCCGGTCGCGGCCGTACCGGTAGTAGTGCGTCGGCGTGGCGCCGAGGAAACGGTAGATGAGGTCCGGGACATGGTGTTTCTGGTGCGTCAGCACGCACCCGATCAACTTCGCGCCGGCGTCGGTCAGGTCGTCGGCGGTGCGTTTGACGACCTCGCGCCGGGTCTGCTCCAGGCGGGCGATGAGGATGACGCCGTCGCTGTGCTTCGCGAAGGTCGCGGCCGGGCTGCCGGCCAGGACGGGCGGCGTGTCAATGATCACGTAAGAGTAGTGCTTCCGCAGCAGCGCCAGTAACTGCGGGCAGCGCTGGTGCAGGGGGCCTTCGAAGCCCTCGTCGGGGCCGATTCCGAACGAAGGCAGAATATCCACGTTGGGGATGGCCGTCTCGTAAATGTGGCCGTCGAGCTTGAGTCCCTCCCGCAGGACCTCGCGCAGGCCGGACTGTACGCGGACGTTCATCGTCAGATGGAGAGAGGGCTGGACGATGTCGCCGTCCACAATGATGATGCGTCCCGTCTCCACCTCGCCGAGGGCTGCGGCCAAGTTCGCGCAGACGGTCGTCTTGCCTTCTTCCCGGCCGGCGGAGGTCACGGTGATGACGCGGGGCGGCGCGCCGTTATTGAGGGCGGCGATGTTCGCGCGCAGACTGCGCGTCTGCGAGGCGAATTGCCCGACGCGGTCGTGGAACAGCATGACTGATGCCGTCGGCGGCCCCCAGTGATCTTTGATCCGCTGGAATGCGGCGGCCGGGGCGGCATGGGCCGTTGCGGCGGTGCGCGGGGCCGGCGGCGCCTCGGCGACCGGCGCGGGCGGCGCTGAAGAGATGGAGCTTGTCGCGCCCGCCGACTTGGCCATCGCGCGCGAGAATTTGCCTTCTTCGGTCATGCGGCAGAGACCTCCTGTAAGTTGTCCGCAGCCGACTAGCGCATCAACTGCTTGAGGTAGGCGACAAATTCGCCCAGTTTGCCCGGCTGAAATCCCTCGACCAGCGTTGCGATCAACGCGCACAGCAGGATCACCGCCGCCGGGATATAGAGCGTCAGCCGCTTTCGCCCTCTCGCGCGATCGAGCCGCTCGGACATCGGGATTTCCGTCAGGGTCGCGAGCACGGGCACGCTCAGCAATGTGGCGGCGTCATCCGATCCGCGCAGGGAATGATCCACGAATTCGAGGAGGAACATCAGGCCGAAGCCCAGGGCCGCTGCGCCTCCGACGCAGGCAAAGGCGAGCGGCAGGCGATAGCCATGCCAGGGTTCCGCCGGTTCGAGCGCGCGGGCGATGATCTCCACCTGCGTGCCGTTCGGTTCGCTCTGCACTCGGCTGCGGTTCTGGAGCGAGAGCAGGCTCTTGTGATATTGCTCGTAGGCCTCCTTGGCTTCGTCGTGCTGCCGCTGGATGTCGGCGTACTGCTTCTCCTCGTCCACCACCTTCCGGATCGAGGCCTCATTCGCCATGATCTGCGCCTTGGTCTCGCGGAGCGAGGCCTCCTGGGCCTTGACTTCCTGTTCCGCGGTCATCCGGCCCTGGACGAGTGTCTGATACACCGGGTTGATGGTCTCGTGGATGGCGCCCGGCACGCGCTCGGGCGTGTCTTTCAGTTGGGCCTGGAGCGTAGAGATCTCTTCCCGGACGGCCTTGACTTGAGGGTGGTCCTCGGTGTAGCTGACCAGCATCTCGGTGAGGAACTTCTCGCGCTGCAGGAGCTGTTTCTGCAGTTCCTGCCGGGCGGGGTTGTCCATGGTCTGGACGTCGTTCTTGATGGTCTTCTCCACCTCCTTGATCTGCCGGTCTATTTCGGTGAGGCGGTTTTGAGCGGCGCTCAGCAGAAGCAGGTGCTCGCTCTCGGTGGTTCGCAGCCCCTGGAGCGTGGCCAGAATGCCCCGTTTCACCTCCGGCAGTTCGGTCCAATGCTCCCGGGTGTATTTCTCGAGCTCGACATTCGCCTTGCGGATGGTTTCGAGATTCTCCTCGCATTGCGTCTTGAAGAAATCAATGGCTCGCAGGGTGTCATCGCGGGAGTTCCTCTGGCTTTCCTCGACATAGTTGTCGGCGATTGCGTTGGCGATCTTTTGCGAGGCGGACGCATTTTTGTCCATCACGGCGATCTCGATCAGATCCACCCCGCGTCCCTGGGCGGCCGACCTGATCGTGATGGACTTCTTGAGCGTCTCGTATTCGTCCTGCCAGGCGGCCGCGGTCTTGAGATCCACGTCCAGCTTGAGTTGTTTGATGACCCGGTCGAGGTTGGTCCAGGTGAGGATCTCAGCCCGCATCGTCTCCACGGGGACAGGACCGTTGTCGCGGGCCATCATGCTCCCGGCGGCGGCGCTGGTGAGGGCCAGGTCTTTTCTCTTCACGAGCGTGGTGGCGCGGTACTTTTCGGGGACGATTTTCCATATCGGGAGGATCAGGAAAACGCTGCAGAGGATCGGCACGGTGATCGCATATTTCCGGCGGAAGAGCAGCCGCAGGTAGTCGCGGACGGTTACGGGAGCCTTCACGTCTTTCACCTCCAGCAAACGGTTTTCAATGCGCGCGCGCGCTGGCGCTGCGCATCGAGGCCGGCGCGTCCATGTAGTAGCCTTCAATCTCCGCCAGGACGCGCTTCACGGTGTCGAGCCGCACGACTTTGTCGTCATTGATGTAAGCCTGCAGGAGCGTCTGGTCGCAGATGACGTTGACCATACGCGGGATTCCGCCGGTGGCCTTGAAGATTTCCTCCTGGGCCTCCGGCTCGAACAGGGTTCCGTTCGAGAAGCCGGCCACGCCGAGGCGGTGAGTGATGTACGCGCCCATGTCCGCCGCCGAGAGGGCCCCGAGATGAAACTTGATGGTGATGCGCTGGTTCAACTGCCGCAGTTCCGGCGTCGCGATCAACCGGCGCAGTTCCGGTTGGCCGATGAGGATGATCTGCAGCAGTTTCACGGAGGTGGTCTCCAGGTTCCCCAGCAGCCGCACTTCCTCGAGCACGTTCCTGGACAGGTTCTGGGCCTCGTCCACGATCAGGACCGTGTTGCGCCCCTCCTCCTGGCGCTGGAGCAGGAAGTCCTTGATCGCGTGGATGAGCTCGATCTTGGACCGCTTCGCGCCCTGGATGTTGAACTCCTCGCAGGTCGCCTGAAAGAACTGCTTGGGCGAGAGGGAGCTATGGACGATCATGGCCGTATCCACCCGATCGCCGAGCTGCTCCAGCGCCGCGCGGCAGAGCATGCTCTTGCCGGCCCCGACTTCACCGGTGATCAGGGCGAAGCCCTTGCGCTGCTCGACCGCATACATCAGGCAGGCCAGCGCCTCGCGGTGCTTCGCGCTCGGATAATAAAAGCGCGGGTCCGGCGTGGTGCTGAAGGGAAACATCGTCAGCCCGAAATGTTGAAGGTACACGGCTTCCTCTGCTCCAATGAACGCAAGCGCCCGGCCGCTAGTAACCTGTCGTACCGCTGGCGTTGGTCGGATTTCCGGTCACGTTTGTTCCCGCGGCCCTCGTCGCCCCGATCGTGCCGACAGCGCCCAGGATGCTGCGGAACGGGAAGGTCACTTCGTCAATCTGGTACCCGATCCAGGCGAGCCACGTCGGCGGAACGCGGATCACATCGTTCTCGGCGATCGACACGTCCTGACGCAGGTCGCCTTCGAGCATGATCTTGCGGAAGTTGACCATGGTGGTTTCCGGCTGGTCCGGATCGCCGCGGATGACTTTGCAGCGCCAATACGCCGCGCGGGTCGTCACGCCGCCCACCTCGCCCATCACGTCGGAAAACGTCTCGTGCCCGTGGTACGGAATCGAGCCTTGCCGGCCCGCCTCGCCATACACGTAGATGTGCTTGCTGTTGAAGCCCACGACGGTGACGAGGAGCTTCGGCTCCTTGTAGTATTTCGAGTAGAGGTTCTCGAGCTTCTCACGGATTTGAATCGTGGTCAGCCCGTCAACCTTGACGTCTTCGAGGTAGGGCAGCGTCACGATGCCGTCCTGGCGCAACGCTTGGGTCAGCGGCGGCTCGGGCGGCGGCAGCGGGCTCATGAACTCGATACGGATCACGTCAGGCGGATTCACGATGTACGTGGCGTCGGGCGGCTTTTTCTTGAGGGCATCCCAAGACATGACGCGCTGCGTGATTTCCGTGGCTTCTTTGCCGCTGCATCCGGACAGCAGGCAAAACGAGACGATGCCGAGCAACGACACCAGAAAGGTTCGGCTGGACATTTTCTGCTCCTAGCGACAAGGGAAACCGAAATGACTTGATTGCCCGATTGGCCCGATCTCTCCTAACACTCGCAAACAGCATGCCGCAGTCGCAGCCGTGCGCCGAATTTGCAACTTACTATCCTGCAAAAGGTTATACGATGGCATAATCAACCTTATACAGCAGGATTCTACGAAATGCAACATGCCACTGTCCGAAAAAAACAACACAAGATTTGGATTTAACACGGAGATATGCCCCGCTCCGAACCGCAGAGCGGGACGGAGGAGGACACGGAAACGCTACCTCAGAATTCTAAAAGCTGACTCTTTCTCCATGCCGTGTTAAAGATGGCTTTGCGACGGCCCACTTTCCGGCACATTCCAATCTACTGATAGCATATCGTGCGGCGTCACAATTTTCAATGAGTTTAATGCTCAACGAGGTCTTCGAGCGACAAGGAAAGGAAGACGGCAACCAGGTCGGGGTCGAACTGCGAGCCGGCCTTCTCCGCGATTAGTCGCCGCGCGGACGCGAGCGTGAGCGCGGGGCGATAGACGCGGTGCGAGATGAGCGCGTCGAAGACGTCCGCAAGCGCCACGATCCTCGCGCCGAGCGCGATCTTCTCACCCTTGAGCCCGTCGGGATAGCCGCTGCCGTCGAACCGCTCGTGATGGCTTCGGACAATCGGGATCAGGTCCGCCAGGTGCGGCGCATGCAGGAGCATGTTCGCGCCGTGCAGCGGATGAGCGGCGACGATCAAAGTCTCCTCGCGCGACAGAGGTCCCGGCTTCCGCAGCAGCGCGTCGGAGACTCGGATCTTGCCGATGTCGTGCAGCAGGGCGCCGTCCTCCACGCGGTACAGTTCCGTGTCGCGCAGGCCGATCACACGCGCCAGTTGGCCCGCGAAGGTGCGGACCTGGCTGGAGTGTCCGTCGTTATGCGGACAGCGGGCGTCGGCCATGCCGGCCAGAAGATCGAGCGTCTCGTGGTAAAGGCCGGTGACTTGCGACAGGTCCGCCCGGTTCGTCGAGGCCGCCGAGGCGCTCTCCGCCATCGCCGACAGCCGCCGCGCGTCTTCCATCGAGAAGCAACCCGCCCGCGAAGAGCACGCTGCCAGTTGCCCGACCTTTTCTCCTTTGACTTCGAGCGGCGCGCTGATGAAGGATTGGAGATTGCGTCGGCCGCCCGGCGAGGGCCGGCTGCGCTCGCCGCGCCGCTCCGCCGTGTTCGCGTTCAGCAGTTCGAGCATCGTGTCGCGCAGCGCCGCTGCCAGGGGAGAACTCTCGGGCATCTCCGGCTGGGTCATAAAGCGGCCCCAGTCGCCGTCCGCCAGCAGGACCGCGCAGAGTTCGGCGCCGGTAGTGCGCGATGCGCTGACGAGCAATTGCTTCCAGATTCTTGCCGGATCGGGTATCGCGGACAGGAGGCGGCTTTCGGCGATGAGATCCTCGAGCTCCGAGACCTGTTGCGAGGCCGCGTCGTACTTGCGGGCGGCCTCGAGCGCGACGGTCAGATGCAAGGCAAAGAGGTCGAGGAGTTGCGTGGCCCTCTCGTCGAACTGCGGGCCGCTGATCCGGCGCAGGCAGAGTACGCCGCGGGCCTGCTCGCCGGCCTTCAGTGGCGCGTAGGCGTAGCAGTCGCCAGCCGCGGCGTCGGTCGCGAGGAGAACGCTTCCCGCGCGCATCGCCTCTTTGCCCTGGTCGGCCAGTTGGGCGGAGTGCGCCCACCCGGCGACCGAGTTGCCCGTGTGCGCGACTACCGACAGGGCGTCCTGCGCGCCGTCGTACGCCAGCAGGACGGCGCCGTCGGCCTGAAAATCGCGGCACGCCAGTTCGAGCGCTCGCGACGGCAGAACGTGCCGGTCGGTCGTTGCGGAAAGCAGCCGCGCGGTCTCGATCAGAGTCCGCGACTGCGCCAGGAAGGATTGACTGCGCGCCGTCCCCATCGCCGAGAGCGCGCGCGCCGTCAGTGTCCTGAGATCCTGCGGATCAAAGGGTTTGCGCAGAAAGTCCGCCGCGCCGCGCCGCATTCCCTCGAGCGCGTACTCGAGCGTGTTCGACGCCGCCATGATAATGACCTGCGTGTCGGGGAACAGCTCCTTGATCTTCGCCAGCAACTGGATGCCGTCCATGCTCGGCATCGCGTCCGCGATCACGAGGTCGGCCGGCTGCTCGCGAAGTTGCCGCAGAGCGTCGGCGATCGATCCGGCCGTCTCGACGGAATACCCTTCCCCGCGCAGCAGCGCCGCGGAGTGCGCCGCGCAGGGTTCGTCATCCGTCACGATGAGAACATGCCACTGCAAACTCGCCGGGGCCGGGGGCGGCTTCGGAAGTTGAGTTGTCACGCGACCGCCTTTCTATGGTGTGCCTGCCAATAGCATCTTCGGCATATTTGGCCGCCGATTTAGCCTTCGCGTCGTGCGCGCGAGTTGTTTGTGGCGCGTCCGGACCGGCTTCGCAGCGTAGCCGGAACGTTGAAAATTCGTTCAACTCGTCGGAAATTCCCTCGATAATCGTCCATGGCGGCGACCGACTGCGGCGTGGCTGGAAGGCCGGTTTCCCGGTCAGGACATCGTCCGGAGCGAGCGAATTACGCCGAAATTCTGGCGGAGTTCCTGCGGCCTCCGCTTACGGTGGCGAAAAAAACTGTAACTGGGCCGAAGTTTGGCGGCCCTCTGGCATTGATTTTGCGTGCAAGTCTCGCGCGCGCAGACCGTAAAGGCCGAATCGGCATCCATGAGCATGGATTCATTGAGGCGCAATACCTTGAGCGACGCCGGAGCGATTCCCGAGGTGTGGTGTGAATCTCATAGCCAGAAATCCATCCAGGGACGCCCCGCCCTGAACCTGGTCACACACACCAGCCAGGTGGACGCGCACCAGTCGGTCACGGTGGAGTTGGCCGACGGGACGATGTTGAACTCCGTCGTCCTGCGATCCGCGGATGACGCCCTGTACCTTTCGCTGACGGGTGAGTGGCTCGCGAGCTTCCAACCAGGACAGGCGCTTCACGTGTCCTTCTGGCGGCCGCTGGACGCGCGGTACCAGTTCGAGGGCCGCGTCATCGGAACCGACAGCCGCCACTTGTCGCTGGCTGTGGCGCACGCTCCGGTGGATCGCCTTCAACAGCGCAAGCATCCGCGAGTCCATTGCAGGGAAGAAGTCCGGTTGGGCCAGTTGACCCGGGAACAGTTCTCGAACTTTGCCGGACTGCCGCAGGCGCCGCAGCTTCCCGTCAAGGGGCGGCTCCACGACCTGAGCGTCGGAGGCGCCTGCTTCACGACGCCGATGGCATTGACGAAGAACGGCTGGGTTGCCCTCAGCATCGGGGCGCACGAATCGCAGGGGCCCATAGTGGTTCCGGGACAGGTGCTGCGGGGAACGCGGCTCGGCGGGACTTCCAAATCTCCGTGGCGGGCCGCCGTCGAATTCAAGATACCGTCGCAGCAGCTCGAACGCCAGGTGAGGAACCTCGTGGCGGAAATTGACGCCAGGCATGTCATACGGATGATGCTTCGGTCCGGCAATTGGGCTCAGCAGAAACGCGATCTTCCATCGGCGCGGCCGGGCCGGGCTTGAATGGAAAAGCGAGAACGCATGACCGACGCGAAGCACGTCGCCGATCAGGAACAATGCCGGGCCCGGTTCGAGGAGGAACTGGACGGCTTGAGCCCCGCGCGGCTCCTGCTCAAGCTGTACGACGTCGCCATCGTGAGTTGCGATCAGGAGGAGCGCGAACGCCTGGTCTGTGCGCTGACCGAACTGGTCGCCGCGTTGAGCTTCGATCATCGTGAGATTTCCATGCCGCTATTCCGCATTTACGACTATTGTATCCGCCAGGGAAGGGCCGGCAACTTCGGCGCCGTGCGGGCGATCCTCGTCCAGCTCCGCGACGCTTGGAGCCAAGCCGCCCAAGTGCTCGAATCGAGCGCAATCCCGCCGATCGAGACGAGGCGGAACTAAACCCAAATCAAGCGCGTTGCTGTCGTCATGTGTAGCGTGGGCTATCAGCCCGCGACGCGGGCAGGATTGCCCGCGCTACGCACGAAAAAACCTTGCGAAGGTTCGTACAAACCTTTGCAAGGTTGGCTCGAAAGGTTTGCCTACAGCGAAGCCGCGAAATTGAGGTCATACCCCTCGCCGTATATTTCACTTGCCTTCGTCAACTTCTTTCTGCATAATCCACCGATAGAGGAGACAAGACCTGTGAAGAAGTTCGATTGCGTGGAGTTCAAGCGAAAGGCGCAGACGGAAATCTTCGAGGAGACGCGCGGGATGACGCCGGAACAAGAAATCGCGTATTTCAACAGGAAGGCCGAAACCGGACGGGTGGGCAAGTGGTGGAAGAAGATCAGGAAGGCGTCCGGCGCATGAAGCGCAGTGGAATGGAAGAGGACCTCATATCTTTACGCTGAGGTGATGGCCAATGGCAAATGCAGGGGCAGCTCAAGAGGCGAAGAACGCAGAGACCGTGCGGCTCGTGGATCTCGCTGAGAAAGTGCGCCGAATTCAACCCCGGCGGTGGCGATTGGTTTCTGAACTGTGTGCGGGCGTCTTGTTTCTAGGGTTAGCGTGGTGGGATTATGACCACGAGTCCAAACGCCTGATAGACTTTAATGTCGTGTCCTGTTGCTGCGCCGGGTGCGCCTGGATTGCCGTTTTCTTCGGCGATTTTGCACTTCGGTTTCGCTTGAAAGCGCTCTTGTACGATCTCGTTTGGCACGGCTAATGATCTGGTCAATAGATCGCGCCTGCCTCCGGAAAACCGCCTTCCTTTTTGTGCATCGTCCATGAAGAGCCTTCAGGATTCGGTTCAATACAGCAAGGGCGTCGGCCCGAAGCGGCTCGAGCTGCTCAAGCGCCTCGGGATCGAGACGCTCCGCGACCTGCTCTACTTCGTCCCGCGCGGCTATGAGGACCGTTCGCTGATCACGCCGATCAGCCGCCTCCGCGTCGGCGAGCGCGCGACGATCAAGGCGCGCGTGGTCGCCGCCGAGAAGTTCCGCGTTCGGGGCGGTAGGGAGATGGCTCACGTCGAAGTCGAGGACGACTCCGGCCGCCTGACCTGCACATGGTTCCACACGCGCTTCTTCCGCGAGCAGGATTTCCCCGCCGGCCGCGAGATGCTCTTCACCGGCAAGGCGGACTCCTATAACGGGCTTCCGAGGATGATCTCGCCGGAGCACGAACTCTCCGACGAGGGTGAAATGTTCTTCGGCCCGCACATTCTGCCGATCTACCCGCTGACCGAGGACCTGAACCAGAACGCGCTGCGCCGCGTGATGAAGGAAGCGGTCGGCGAAAACGCCGGGCTCGTCGAGGATATGTTCGATGCCGCGTTTCTGAAGGAGCACAACCTGCCGGCGCTGGCGGACGCCATCCGGAACATCCATTTCCCCGAAACGCCGCAAGCCGCCGCGCAGGCGCGGCGGCGGCTGGCGTATGACGAACTTTTCCTGCTCGAACTGGGCATGGCGCAACGCCGCCGCGACATCCGCCGCGAGGACGCCGGCCTTTCGTTCCAGGTCACGCCCGAGATTGATCAGCGCATCCGGCGGCGCTTCCCGTTCAAGCTGACCGGCGCACAGGAGCGCGCTATCGCGGAGATCGCCGCCGACATGCGCTCGCCGAAGGCGATGAACCGCATGCTCCAGGGCGACGTCGGCTCCGGCAAAACGGTCGTGGCGCTCTACGCGATGCTGGTCGCCGTGGCGAACCGCTGCCAGGCCGCGCTCATGGCGCCGACGGAAATCCTGGCGACACAGCACTTTGAGACGATCCAGCGCTACCTGGCCGGAAGCCGCGTGCGGACCGCGTTGCTCGTCGGCGGCCGCAGCGCGCGCGAACGGAAGCAGGACCTCGAGCGCGTCGCGGCGGGCGAGGCGGACCTGGTCGTTGGCACGCACGCGCTCGTCGAAGGGGATGTGGCCTTCAAGAAACTCGGGCTCGTCGTGGTGGACGAGCAGCACAAGTTCGGCGTGATCCAGCGGGCGAAGCTGCGCCAGAAAGGGCGCCACCCGGACGTGCTGGTGATGACGGCAACGCCGATCCCACGGACGCTCGCGCTGACCGTCTTCGGCGACCTGGACCTCTCGACGCTCGACGAGATGCCGCCCGGCCGGCAGCCGGTGAGGAGCAAATGGTATCCGCCGGAGAAGCTGGAGGCGGCCTACGAGTTCATCCGCGCGCGCATCAACGCCGGCGAACAGGCGTTCGTGGTCTACCCGCTCGTGGAAGAATCCGAGGCGCTCGACCTGAAGGCGGCGACGACGAGCGCCGAGCACCTCCAGCGGAAAGTCTTCCCCGAGTTCCGCATCGCGCTGCTGCACGGCCGCATGCGGCCCGACGAGAAGGACCGCGTGATGAGTGAGTTCCGCGCGGGACGTTATCACATCCTCGTCTCCACCATCGTCGTCGAGGTCGGGATTGACATCCCGAACGCGACGATCATGGTCATCGAGCACGCGGAGCGGTTCGGCCTCGCGCAGTTGCACCAGTTGCGCGGTCGCATCGGGCGCGGCAGCCGTCCGTCGTTCCTGCTCCTCTTCGCCGAGCCGAAGGGCGAGGAGCCTCGCAAGCGGCTGAACATCATCTGCTCGACGACCGACGGCTTCCGCATCGCGGAGGAGGACCTGAAGCTGCGCGGCCCGGGCGAATTCTTCGGCACGCGGCAACATGGCTTGCCGGAACTGCGCGTTGCGGATATTATTAACGATTACGCCTTGCTTCAACTCGCGCGCCGCGACGCCTTCCGTATCGTCGCCGATGATCCCGGCCTCGCGAAGCCTGAACACGCGAAGATCCGCGCGCGGCTGGAAGAGGCGTTCAAAAATCGGCTTGACTTGATCCGAATCGGCTAGATTAATGAGGTAGAGGAAAATGAAACTGATGGATGAGCTGACGTTTAACGACGAGGGTTTGATTCCGATCATCATAGCGAATGTCGGGGACGGCCGGCCGCTGACGCTCTGCTACATGAACCGCGAAGCGCTCGCGAAGACGATCGAGACCGGCAAGGTCCACGTCTTCCGCCGGTCGAAGGGGCGGCTGATGCTGAAAGGGGAGACCAGCGGCCACGTCCAGGAGGTGAAAGGCATCTTCCCGGACTGCGAGGGCCGGTCGCTAATGATCACCGTCAAGCAGCACGTCGCCGGTTGCCACGCGGGATACATGTCCTGTTATTTCCGTCAGTACGACGCGAAGAGCGATGATTTCCGCATCGTCGAGAAACAAATTTTCGATCCGAAAAAGGTATACTGACGCGGGTTATTCACCACCAAGACAGAAAAGAAGAAGTACTACTCCGAGCATTATATACTTGACATAAGCGCCTAAGTATGTTATACTGCACGCATGAAAACCCAAGACTTCAGATCGCTCCCGCCGGCAGGCCAGGAGCAATTGCGTCGGAAAGCGGTGGAAG
>Ga0315281_10000368_pt1 | contig 62359 bp, 58 predicted proteins | sample YL17G07_0_MG_FD_204540 | JGI IMG/M metagenome (GOLD analysis project Ga0315281, IMG submission 204540) | Sediment microbial communities from Yellowstone Lake, YNP, Wyoming, USA - YL17G07_0 | ecosystem: Environmental > Aquatic > Freshwater > Lake > Sediment | place: USA: Wyoming | collected...
GCGGTGGTGATCTGCGCCACCAGCACGTCCGCGAAGCGATCCACCACCAGGCCCGGCAGGCCGTCGCTGTCGCCGAACACCAGGCGATAGTACGGCTTGTCGAACAGGCGTTCGCGCAGCGACAGCGCGACGTTGAGACGATGGGTAATGAGCGACTGATCGAGCAGCATCGCCGGGTCGCGGCTTATCAGGCGCGCGCTGATGAGCGTGGCCGGATTCACGTAGCCGCTGCCGATCGCGCGGCCCGAGGCCTCTTCGATGACGCAGGCCTCGCCCGGCTCGAAGGCATCGAGCGGTGTGACCTTTATGTCTACCTCGTTGCTGAACACCCAGGTGTGGCCGGTGTGCAGGCGGCGGTCTTCGTGCTTCTTGAGTCGCAGGGGCTTGGGGGACATGCGCGGGGCTCGGCGAAATAACGCTGCGTATTATATGTCAGGACGAACGAATCTTATGGGCTTTGTTCCGACAAAGACATGGTCGGGCTTCATTATCAGGAACGGCGCGCGCTAACCGCCTTTCAGCGCCACCACCGGCCAGATGCGCAACTGCGTGTCGCCATACGCTTGCTCGTACAGCGGTATTGCGCCCGTCACCAGCGCTGGCTGCCAGACATTCGCGTAGGTAACGATCAGCCCGTCCGGATGCCCGGCGGCCCACAGTTCCACCTGTTCGCGCGGAACGATTTCGAGCGGCTTGGTCAGTCGCCCGGCGAAGTGATATTGCCCGCTATAGGCACCGACGTGCGCCACCGCGCTGCCCTGCTGCTGGGCCGTGGCCAGCACGCGCGCCGCGCCGTGCAGCTCGTAATGCGCATTCAGCTGCCAGCCGCCGATCAGCAGTGCGAGCGCCGTGATCACCACTACGGTGACCGCCATGTTGGCAATGCGCGCCTCGATCTGCGGCAACGGCAACCAGCCGACCGCCACGCCGATCACGATAACGCCGACCCCCACGAACGGCGACAACTGCCACAGGAATTCCGGCAGAACCGGTACACGCGGCAGGCCCGGCAGAATGGCGAGCAGGCCGCCAAGCAGCAGCAGCGGGAAAATCATGGTCGAGGCGTGGCGGCTGTGATCGTGCGACGCGTGCTCTTCATCCAGCAGCAGCCAGTTCGCCACCAGAAAGAACGCCGGCACCACCGGCAGCAGGAACTGCGGCTGCTTCACCTCGAAAAACGAAAACAGCGCGATCACCGACGTTGCCCACCACATGCAGAACGCCAGGCCATTGCTGATCGGCTCGCGCCGGATGTGCCAGAAACGCATCCACGGCAGCGGCCACAGCGCCCACGGAAACGCCAGCCACGGCAACAGGAACAGATACCACCACCACGGGCGCGCGCCGGCAAACAGATCGAGCGTGTTTGCATTGAGCGGCGCCAGCAGCGGGCCGAGCACACTCGCCACGCCCATGATTTTCGATGCCGGCACCGCCCACGCAGCATAGATCGCGAGGCCGACGAGCGCGGCTTTGAAGATATCGGCATACCAGTATTTCCACGGCATGGTCGTGGTGCCGCGCGCCCAGAGCGGTGCGAGCAGCGCCACCGGCAGGACATAAAGAAATATCAGGCTGCCGGATGCCATCAGACCAAGCCCGAATGCCAGCGCGAGCAATAACCACACACGCTGGTCGCGCGCGCGCCACATCCACAACACGGAGGTGAGTGCGAACAGCGTAAAGAAAACGGTGAGCAGATCGGCGCTGAGCAGGGTTGCGGAAAATACCCAGTAGAAACCACCGAGCAACGCGAGCGGTGCATAGCGTGCCACGCCGCCCTGTCCCGGCCAGAGAAAACGCGTCATGCGCGCGGCCAGTAACAGGCTGCCGAGCATGAACAAGGCCGGCACCAGCCGCGGCCACCACTCGACCACGCCGAATGCCAGCCAACCGAGTTGCACCAGCCAGAAGAACAGCGGCGCCACGCTGGCAGGGGCACCGTTCAGGTGCGGCACAAGCGGGTCGCCGCGCGTCCACATCTCCCAGGCGATCGCGAGCCAGCGGGTTTCGTCGACTGGCCAGGCGCTGCGCGTGGCCAGCGCCGCCAACACCGCAATCAGCCCCAGCCCGGCGGCACCAACTCCGATCCGGAATGCCGGCCACCAGCGCGGCGGGGTCTTGTATTGTCGCTGGGGACGCGGTGGCGCAGTATCGGTCAGCTCGATTTCTTCGACTGCGAAACCATCGAGGCTGCGCAGCAGCGAGTCGAGACTGCCGGCCTTGGGTGCTGGTTTCGGTGCAACAGTCTTGTTCTTATTATCGTGATGGCGATTGGTCATGGGGCTCGGGGTTATGTCTATCCGTGAAACCGTTTCATTCCTTCCCTCGCTCCCCTCTCCCGCAAGCGGGAGAGGGGAGCATCTTGCCTGTGCTCACTCTCTTGTAACCCGCGCTATTTGAAAATAGCTGCAACCTGCACAGCGGCTCATTTGCAAAATAACACTCCGTGCGCTGGCTGCGCCAGTACACACACCGCAATCAGCTCAGCGCCGGACCGATGGCACAAATCGCCAGACCGCGGTACCGAGCAACGCCAGTGTGCAGACAATCACCGGCGCGGCCGGCAGGTCGGCGGTGAGCGACAATGCCAGGCCGAGCGCATACGCCAGTGCGCCCAACGCATAGGCGTACGGCAGGCGCGGCGCGGACAGCGCCGGAATGATGAGGCTGGCGAACACCAGATACACGCCGACCAGCTGCACCGAGGCGGTAACGGTAAGCGCGAACAAAAAATAGAAACCGGCGCGCCCGAAGCGCTGGCGCGCGCCGAACCAGAGCGCGAGCACAATGGCATACAGCAGCGCGACCGGCAGCAGTGTTTTTATTTCTGTCCAGAGAATCTGGCCTTCGAGTACATCCTTGAGATGCTCGGCGCCGTGCGGATGGCTATGCAGCAGCAGTAACGCCAGACTGGCGGCCAGCACGAACAACACGCCGATCAGCGCCTCCTCTTGCGCGGCGAAACGCCGCTCGGCGTACGACAACAGCGCGGCGGCGGCAAGCGCGGCGGCGGCGGCGATGGCCTGCACCGCCCAGCCATGCGCCTCGAAGCCGAGCACCTCGGCGGCGATCACGCCCAGCACCGCAACCTGGGCAATCGCCAGATCGATGAACACAATGCCGCGCTTCAGCACCTCCTGCCCGAGCGGCACATGGGTGGCGAGCACCAGCAACCCGGCCAGCAGCGCCGGCAGCAGCACATTCAGTTCCAGAACCAGATTCATCGTGCCGCCTCCTTGAGCCGTGCAATGGTGATATCGAACAGTTTAAAGAGATCGTCTGCGCCCTCGGCGCCCACGGTATACGGCAGCACCAGCGCCGGAATCTGCGCACGCTCGGAAAGCCAGGCATCGGCGCGTCCATCTTCATAGGCCGAACGCACGATCGCGCGCGCCGGTTGTGTCTTGAGCTGTACGAGCAGTTGCGTCAGGTGTGCCGCGGTCGGCGGCAACCCGGGCTTGGGTTCGAGCACGTTGACCTCTTTCAGTCCCAGCCAGTGAGCGAGATACACCCAGCTGCGGTGGTGATACACAACCGGCATGCCCTTGAGCGGCGCCGCCTCGCGCTCCCAGCGTGCCAGTGCCGTCTGCCAGCGCTGCGCGAAGTCGGCGTGACGCGCACCGTAGTACGCGGCATTGGCCGGATCGAGCAGCTTGAGGCGCGCGGCCAGTTGCCCGGCGACGCGCGCGAAATTGCGCGCATCCAGATGCAGGTGCGGATTGCCTTCCGGGTGCACATCGCCTTCGGCACGGTCGGCGCGTGTCTGGACTTCCAGCAGCGGCACGGCACTCGCGGCTTCGAAGTAGCCGGGCTGGCCGGGTTGCACTCTGGCATTGCCGGCGGTGCGCAACAGCGGCGGCAGCCAGCCGGCCTCAAGCCCGGCGCCGGTACACACCAGCAGATCCGCCTGGCGGGTCTTGGCGATCAGGCTGGGGGACGCTTCGATGTGATGCGGGTCCTGCAGCGCGGTGGTGGCGCTCGCGGCGGTGACTTGCGCGCCGCCCAGTTCCTGCGCCAGTGCCGCCCACTCCGGCTCGCAGGCAAACACCTTGAGTGCGGCCTGCGCCGGCGTCATGTACAGCGCACCGAGCACGGCAAGAAGAATATAGTTGTGCATGTTCTTTTCCTTTAGAAAGCGTGCGCGCCATGCGCGCCGAGGCTCATGATGTACTGCACGAACACCTGACGGTCGGCATCCGGCTGTGAACGGTCGCGGCTCAGCTGCAGGCGCAGGCGGCTGAACTCGCTGCGCGACCAGTCGAGCATGACGCTCGCGCGCCGCGGCGTGTGGCCACCGGTGTCGAACAGCGCAGCATTGGCACCGGCCTGGATATCACCCGCGCGCAGCTGGTCGTAGCGCAGCCCGGCGCGCCACTGCGGCATGAACTGATAAACCGTCTGCACATACCAGCCGGATTGCGTGGCCCGGTAGGCGTCCGTCACGGCCGGGGCGAGTATTCCGTTCACGTCGGCGGTGAAATGACCGTCTTCATTACGCCATAAATACTCGACCTGAAATTTGAGATTGGTCTGCGTGGCATTGCCGTGCGGCGACCACTTCCACACGAAGTCGGCGATCGCCACCTGGCTGTCGCCGCTGAAGGCGTCCGGCGCGGTATCGATGGCCCCGGACTCCCGACCCAGCGCCTGCGCGCGCAGATACGAGAGTCCGCTGCGCCAGGCGTGGCTGTCGCCGACATCACCGCCGACATGCACGAAGGCGCTGGCCGCGCCCTGCCCGTTGTTGGCGGCGCCACCGGCTGGATAATTCTGCCCGCGGAACCACTCAGCGCCGAATTCGACAAACACATCGGCTGGCGCCACCCAGCGCAGCTGCACGCCATCATCGGCGTAGCGGGTGGCAAGGAACGCGCGATAGGCGAGCGGTGCATCCGCAAAGTCCCAGGCGTGCGGGTGCTGGGTATTGAGGTAGCCAATGCCAGAATAGAAACGCCCGACGCGCAGCGTGACGCCCTCCGCCAAGCCGCGCGTCTCGACCGCGGCCTCTTCGACTGAAACGCTGTTGTCCGGCGCAATCGACGCCATGAAATAGCCGTAGAACAGATCATCCACGTTGGCACTCATCACCAGTTCAGACTCAGCCAGCGACAATCCGCGTGTCCCCGGCCCGGTCTCGGCACCGAGCATGAAGCCGGGGAGCGCGTAGCGGTCCGGATCGGTAGAAAGTTGGGCATAGCCACCGGAAAGAATCAGCGAAATATCCGGGTTGAAACTCGCCGTGCGCACCTTGGCGAGCGGGGGTTCTTCGGCTAGTGCCACAGACAGCGATGCCGCACAACAGAACAGACAGAACCAGAAACGCATCATGAACCTCCACGTGTTTCCCTTCGGCGTCCAACCGGAGGAACGGAAACCAGCGTGCCGCGACGGCACGCACCGACTTCACACGGAGAGGAAACGCGGCGGGGCGCGCGAGACGTAGGCCGGCAGCAGGTCGCCGGCGATGAAGGTGTAGCGGAAAGAAATCGGCGGAAGCGCCGCCGGCAGATGCGCCAGGACGGCCGCGGCTGCCGGCAATGCGCCGGTCAGCGGCGCGTGGGCAAGACACCATTCACAGGCATGGTTGGACGCATGCTGTTCAAGGTTCGCGCCATGCTGCACCAGCAACCACTGCGCGAACAGCAGTATGCCCGCGAATAACAGTGCAAGCAGGGGACGTGACAGGAAGGGGTGCCGGAGCATGCGGCCGTTATACCCGCTCGCCTTGCGCGCGGCAAGCTCAGCGGCGCGGCGTGTCCGACCACCAGTGCACGCCCACACCAAGCGCGGCGCGGCCGAGGCGCGGCTGCAGCCAATAGCGTAACACCACGAGGCTCGCCGCCACCGCTATGAGCGCACCGGCCAGCGCATCGCTCGGGTAGTGCTTGGCGAGCGCCAGCCGGCTCAGGGCGAGCGCAGCGGCCCAGACCAGGCACACGCCAGCGGCCCACGGGTTGCGAAACAGGAGCGCGGCGAACAGCGTACTGATCACAATGTCGGCCGTGTGCCCGGAGGGGAAGGAATGATGCGCCGCATCCCAGCTGAACCCGGCCCACTCGCTGCCGAAGTCCGGCAATGGCGTGGCATCCGGGCGGGCGCGTCCAAACGTCATTTTCAATATGCGCACAATCAGCACGCTGCCCAGCAACTGCGCAAGCAGATAGCCCTGCGCGATAAGTTTCAGCCCAGGTTCACGGCGATACCAGCCCCAGGCGAACAGCACGAGGAACAGGATATAGAAAGGATACAGGCCGTAGTTGGTAAACACGCGCAGGAACGCGTAGTGCTCCTGTGTCCAGGCCGCGCGGTGCACGAGCGCAACACTGCCGCTGTCGCCGTACGTCAGCGCCAGCAGCAGACCGAGCACAGCGAGTGTGCCAAACCCGGCCATCACATACTGCAGGCGGCGAGTGAGCGGGGCGAACGTCAGTTTCGTGCGGCGGGGCATGGGCGGAAACTATACCACAGGCATTGCACGCGAAAGTTGCGCCGGGTGGCAGGCCCGGCAGCGGGTGCTATGATGCCGTTCACGAACCGCAACCGGCGTTTACCATGCCTGCCCTGTTCCGCCGTCATCTCGATCTGCTGCTGCTTGCTGCCATCGGCACGCTGCTCGTGGCGGTGCCGCAGATCGATCTCGCCATTGGCGGGCTGTTCTACGATGCCTCTGACGGCTTTTACCTGCGCGAGAATCCGATTGTCCGTCTGGTCTACAACGGGGTGCCGTGGATTACGCGCACCGTGGTTGTGGGTCTCGTGCTGTTCCTGCTCGCCGCCTGGACAATCTGGCGGCGGCGCGAGTTTTTCTCACGGCAACGCCGCGCCGCGCTGTATCTGTTGCTGGTCATGATCATCGGCCCGGGTCTGCTGGTGAACACGGTATTCAAGGATCACTGGGGCCGGGCGCGGCCGTCGCAGGTGGTAGAGTTCGGGGGCAACAAGCAATTCACGCGCGCCGCCGTGCCTTCGGATCAGTGCGCGAAGAACTGCTCATTCGTCAGCGGTCACGCCTCGGTCGGTTTTTATTTTCTGGCGCTGGCCTTCGTGCTGCCGAGGCGGCGCGCGTTGTGGCTGGCCATCGGAACCGCCGCCGGCCTCGTCATTGGTTTTGTGCGTATCGCGCAGGGCGGACATTTTCTGAGCGACGTTCTGTTTTCCGGAATCGTCGTCTACCTCACCGCACTGCTGCTTCATGCCCTGCTATTCCGGGAATCCCGCCGCTGACGCTGGCCTGGGTTTCCCGCCGTCGTCCTCGACGTGAAGTCCGTCAGGCAAAGCTCAGGCCGAAGCTGTCCTTGAAACGCTGCGCGAAAACATCGCGCCCGAGGTCATGGTTCTGGGTGCCATGCTGTTCGATCTTGATGGCGCCGAGCAGCGCGGCAACGCGGCCCGTGACTTCCCAGTCCATGTTGCGCGAAATGCCATACAGCAGTCCGGCACGGTAGGCATCGCCGCAACCGGTGGGATCGTTGATCAACTGCACAGGCGCAACCGGAATCGCAAGCACCTTGCCGTTCGCGTGTATCTCCGAACCTTTGCCGCCGCGCGTCACGATCATGGCCTGCACGCGCGCCGCCAGGTCCTTCTGCGACTTGCCGGTCTTGTCCATCAACAATTTGCATTCGTAGTCATTGACGGTCAGGTAGGTGGCCTGTTCGAGAAACGCGAGCAGTTCTTCGCCGCCGAACATCGGCATGCCCTGGCCCGGATCAAAGATAAACGGAATACCGGCATCGGCGAACTGGCGGGCATGGGTGAGCATGCCATCGCGGCCATCCGGCGAGACAATACCGAGCTTGATGCCATTCGCCTGGCTGACCGTGTTGAGATGCGCGTGGCCCATGGCACCGGGATGGAAGGCAGTAATCTGGTTGTCGTCCATGTCGGTGGTGATGAATGCCTGCGCGGTATACGAACCGGGCACCACCGTCACGTGGTCGCGCCTCACGCCGCATTGTTCCATCCACTTGGCGTACGGCTCGAAGTCTTCGCCGACCGTGCCCATCGGCAGCACATCGCCGCCCAGCTTGTGCAGGTTGTAGGCGATATTGCCGGCGCAGCCACCGAACTCGCGGCGCATCTTCGGCACCATGAACGAAACGTTCAGGATGTGCACCTGCTCGGGCAGAATATGATTCTTGAAGCGATCGTTGAACACCATGATGGTGTCGTAGGCGAAAGAACCGCAAACCAGGACTGTCATGGGCGTTGTCCGTTGTAGTTGTGGCCGGCCGGGGCGGAATGCCCGGGGCGATTGAGCGATCCGATCATAACCGATTTTCAGCGTGGAAGCGGCGCCGGCCCTGCCTGTCCAAGCGGCCTGCACTCCTTATATAATCCCCAACACACTCCGGTTTCCTCCAAGGGTTCCATGCGCACGCCGCACCGCCGCGTCCTCGCGATTTTCTCGCTCACCCTGCTGATCTTCTTCCTGGCACGGGTCGGGTTGTTTCTTGTTTACCTTGAGGACTTTCACGACCTCACGTTGTTCGAGGTCTTGCGCGCGTTTGCGCGCGGCCTGCTGTTCGACGCCTCCATCATCACATTCGTCACCGGCGGCCCGCTGCTGCTCCTGTTGCTGCCTTTTCGGTTCGCTCATCACCGCCATTGGCAGAGTTTCTGGACCTGGACGAACTTCACGCTGCTGTCACTGTTCCTGCTGCTGCTGGCCGGCGACCTTGTGTATTTCGGATTCGTGCACCGTCATGCCGGGCCGGAAATCGTCGCCCTTGGCGGCGACATGGGCCTGATGGCCGACATGGCGTTCGGCAGTTACTGGTGGGTATTGTTGCTGTTCCTCGCTGCCTGCGTCGGCCTGTTTCTCCTGTGGCGGCGCCTGTTCCGGCATGTCGACGCCGAGATCGGGCGCTTCCTGCCACGCCTCGCCATCCTGCTGGTTGCATTGCTCAGCGTCGCCGTGCTGATGCGCGGCAGTCTCGGGCGCAAACCGCTCGACATCGTGGACGCCTTCGTGGAAAACCGCCCGAGCGCGGCGTACCTGAGCCTGAACGGTCCGTTCGCCATGAGCCGCGCGCTGCTCAACACGCGCAAGGTCAAGAGCGACTTCTTTGCCTGGGACGAGGCCGTGCGCCGTACCCAGGAACTGGTGCTGGCACCCGGCGAGCGCCTGCTGGCAGGCAATGATTATCCGCTGCTGCGCGCGCGCACGGCGACGACGGCGCGCAAACCAAACGTGGTGGTGCTGATGCTCGAAAGCTGGGACGCGGCGCACATTGATGTACTGCGCCGTGGCATGGGCCTCAAGCCGTTCGGGGTCACGCCCAATTTTGACGCGCTCGCGCGCGACGGTCTGCTGTTCACGCGCTTCTACGCCAATGGCGAGCGCAGCATGGACGGACTCGCCGCCATCATCGCCGGCATCCCGACCCTGCCCGGCACCGCCTATCTCGGCATGGGCATGGAACAGAACCGCATGGCCTATCTCGGCCACATGGCGCAGCTGGAAGGCTACGAGCCGATTTTCCTGCAAAGCAGCAAGCGTCAGTCATTCCATGTCGATTCGATCGCCGCCATGGCCGGCTTTCCGAAATATCTTGGCAGCGAGGACATCCCCGCCACCGGCCACAGCAAGAACATCACCGAGCGCGGCGCCTGGGACCACGATACTTTCCAGGAAGCGAACAAACTGTTCGCGCAGGCCAGGAAACCGTTTGTAGGTTTTGTATTCACCGCCTCCACGCATCTGCCTTTTCAGTCTCCAGGCGAGCGCTGGCAGAAATATCCGCCCGACTCGCTGGAGAACCGCTTCCTCAACAGTCTCCATTACGCCGACTGGGCGCTGGGCGAGTTCATCGCGGCGGCAAAAAAATCCGGTTACTACAACAACACCATTTTCGTTCTCACCGCTGACCACGTGAGCGGCTTCGCCGGCAAGTCCGGCGATGTGCCGAGCCTGCACCACGTGCCGTTGCTGGTGGTGGCACCCGGACTCAAACCCGGCGCCACCACGCGTATCGGCGGACAGGTGGACATCATCCCCACACTCGCGGAACTTGCCGGCTGGCGCACGCCGCAGGCCAGCCTCGGCCATTCACTGCTCGACACGCGCAACGACGCCACGCGCGGCACGCTGTGCGTGCGCGGTAATGTCATCGAGCGCATCGAGAACAACGGCTGGGTGGCGCACGACCTGACGCGCCGCGTGAGCGCAAGTGCCGGCGCGCGCGAAGGCGAACTGAAAGTAATGGAGACACGCCTGCTGGCCATGTACCAGGTCGGGCACACGCTGTTGCTGCGCAATCGGATTTTCCCGCTCGACAATGACGCATCCAGAAACACGGTGGCGCACTAAACCCCGGCCGCCGCTCCTGTGATAAAGTCGGGAGACCAAGCCAAAACCGGCCAGCCATGCACAGCGATTCGCTGCTGTTTATCGTATTCCTGATTTTCTCCGGCGCGGCGGTGGTCGCAACGCTGGCGTTGTATGCGCGCCAGGCATTGATCGTGTCCTACATCGTGCTCGGACTGATAATGGGGCCATCGCTGCTCGGCTGGGTGACCGACGCCTCGCTCATCAAGGGCGCGGCCGACATCGGCATCATGTTCCTGCTGTTCCTGCTTGGCCTCAACATGCACCCGCAGAAACTGTTCCGGTTGCTGGGCTCGACGACACTGCTTACCGCGGTCAGCTCATTGGTATTTGGCGGCATCGGCGTCATGACCGGATTCGCGCTCGGCTACACGCCCATCGAGTGCATTATTGTCGGTGGCGGGCTAATGTTCTCCAGCACCATTGTCGGCCTGAAACTTCTGCCGACCACGATCCTGCACCATCGGCACACCGGCGAGATCATGATCAGCATCCTGCTGCTGCAGGACGTGATGGCCATTGTGCTGATGCTGTTCCTGCAGGCCGGCGGCGGTGAGCGCGTGCTGCTCGCCAACATCGGCGGACTGGCGCTGGCGCTGGTCGGGATCAGCGTGCTGGCCTGGATGGTGGAACGCCATGTGCTGGTGCCGCTGATTACGCGTTTCGACGTGATTCAGGAATATATTTTCCTGCTTGCCATCGGCTGGTGTCTGGGGCTGGCCGAGCTTTCCGTGTGGCTCGGGCTATCGCGCGAGATCGGTGCGTTCATTGCCGGCGTGGCGCTTGCGTCCAGCAAAATCTCGCTGTTCATCGCCGAGAGTCTCAAGCCACTGCGGGATTTCTTTCTTATTATTTTTTTCTTTACCCTCGGCGCCGGACTCGACCTGGCCAGGCTGGTGGACGTATTGCTTCCGGCCGCCTTGCTCGCGGCGGTGCTGCTGGCCGTGAAGCCGTGGGTGTTCCGTGCCTTGCTGCGACGTTCCGGCGAGGACAAGGCGCGCGCCACCGAAATCGGCATGCGCCTCGGCCAGAACAGCGAGTTCACCCTGCTGATCGCGGTGCTGGCGCTGCACACCGGCGTGATCCGCGACCAAGTCGCCTACCTGCTGGAACTCACCACCATCCTGACCATGATGGTATCCATGTACCTGATCGTGGGGCGCTACCCGACACCGATTGCCATGCGCGACGAGCTGCGGCGCAACTGATTTCTGATTTGATTCGCCAGGCCAAGGCGAACTACGCGCTGATTTTCAGCGATGCGAAGCGTGTGCCTGCCCGTCCGGCAAATCAGGAAACTTGTTTCCAGGTGAGATCGAGTTCGCGCGCCGCCTTGACGTCATCGAGACGCTTGACCGGCAGGGTATGCGGCGCGCCCTTCACCACATCCGGTGTGTTGCGCGCCTCGTGTGCGATCTCTTCCATTGCCTTGATAAATCCATCCAGCTCTTCCCGGGTCTCGGTCTCGGTTGGTTCGATGAGGAAACATTCCGGCACCAGCAACGGGAAGTAGGTGGTCGGGGCGTGATAGCCCTTGTCGAGCAGGCGTTTGGCGAAGTCCATGGCGCTGATGCCGGTATCATCTTTCAGCTTCTTGAGCGTGACAATGAACTCGTGGGTGGCGCGGCGTTTGGGGAAGGCCAGATCGAAGCCGCGCTTTTTTAATTCCGCCAGCATGTAGTTGGCGTTGAGCGTGGAGAACTCGGCGACACGTTGCATGCCTTCGCGCCCCAGCAGGCGCGCATAGATGTAAGCGCGCAGCAGCACGCCGGCATTGCCAAGATGCGCTGAGAGGCGGCCGATGGTCTGCGGCTTGTCTTTCTCCGTGAGCAGGTAGTAGCTGCCATCCTTGTTGCGCTCGACCATCGGTACCGGCAGGAACGGCAACAGCCGTTCGTTCACACCCACTGGACCGGCGCCCGGACCGCCGCCGCCATGCGGCGTGGAGAAGGTCTTGTGCAGGTTCATGTGAATGACATCGAAGCCCATGTCGCCCGGCTTCACCTTGCCGAGAATGGCGTTGAGGTTTGCACCGTCGTAATACAGCAATCCACCGGCATCGTGCACGACCTTCTGCACCTGCTGGATGTCCTTTTCGAACACGCCGAGCGTGGACGGATTGGTGAGCATGAGCCCGGCGGTGTGCGGACCAACCGCGGCCCGGAGCAGTTCGAGGTTGATATCGCCGTTGACGTCGGTCGGAATCTCGCGCACCGTGTAGCCGCACATCACCGCGGTCGCCGGGTTGGTGCCATGCGCAGCGTCCGGTACCAGAATCTCGGTGCGCGCCGTGTCGCCGCGTGCGTCGTGGTAGGCGCGGATCATGGCGACGCCGGCGAACTCACCCTGCGCGCCGGCCGCCGGAGTGAGCGATACGGCTTTCATGCCGGTAACCTCTTTCAACATCTCCTGAAGTTCATACATGCACCCCAGAAACCCCTGACCGGTGGAAGCCGGCGCGGCCGGATGGCGGCCGAGAAACTGCGGCAGCATGGCGAGGCTGTTACACGCGCGCGGGTTGTACTTCATGGTGCACGAGCCAAGCGGATAGAACTGGGTGTCGATCGAGAAATTCTTCTGCGACAGACGCGTGTAGTGACGCACCGCCTGCATCTCCGACACCTCTGGCAACAGCGGGCGCTTGCTGCGCCGCAAGTTTGCCGGGATATCCAGCGTCTCGGCCTTGGCGAGTGGCGCTTGCGAGTAGTTGCGGCGGCCGGGTTGGGAGTGTTCAAAAATCAGCATGGCGGTGTCCGGTGGTGGTGAAGGTGCAGTGCGGGTTGCGCCCGCACGGCATGGGTTTATTTCAGCGCGGCCAGGGCCTTGTCGTAGTCCGGCTCGACGGTAAGCTCAGGCCCGAGCTGCGTGTACAGCACCTTGTCGTTCTCGTCGAGCACCAGCGTGCTGCGCGCGCATAATCCGGCAAGCGGGCTGTCGGTCATCAGTACGCCATAGTCCTTGGCAAAATGCCGGTCGCGCATCATGGATAGCGTCACGATGTTCTTGATGCCCTCCGCCCCGCAGAAACGGGCCTGTGCAAACGGCAGATCGCACGACACCACCAGCACCACAACATCCGCGCGATTCTTGGCAAAATCGTTAAACCGCTTGGTACTGTTGGCGCACACGCCGGTATCGAGTGAGTGCACGATGCTGAGCAACTTCTTCTTGCCCTTGAAATTGGCCAGCGATACTTCCGACAGATCGCCCGCGGTGAGTTTGAAATCGGGCGCCTTGCTTCCAATTTTGGGCAGCTCGCCACTGGTGTGCGCGGGGGTTCCTTTGAACAGGACTTCGGCCATGGCTTTGTCTCCTTGGGTGTTCAGGCGGTTGGGGTAACTTTCACGGCACACGGCGGATCGAGCCGGCGCTTGCTCACAACCCGCTCCATCTGGAATGTGTACTTTTCCATGTCGGCGGTACTGCGTGTTTCGGTAGCGCACACCAGCAGGCATTCGCCCAGCTCCGGGTAATCCTGCGTGAGGCTGTAGCCAGCGAGTATGCCCTGTCCTTCCATGGCGCGCAGCAGATCGGCGACCGGCATGTTCGCGCGCACCACTGCCTCATGGAACAGCGGGCGATCGAACACGCGCTGCAGGCCGTCTATCTTGATCATTGCGCCGAGCAGTTCGTTGGTGTTGGCATGGCACTGCGCGGCCACACGCTCCAGCCCTTCTGGCCCGAGCAGCGACATAAAGATTGTTGCGGCCGTGACCAGCAGGCCCTGGTTGGTGCAAATATTGGAAGTCGCCTTGGAGCGGCGGATGTGCTGCTCGCGCGCTTGCAGGGTCAGTGTGTAGCCGCGCTTGCCGTCCTTGTCGATGGTGGCGCCGATAATGCGGCCCGGCATCTGGCGCACGAACTCCTGCTTGCAGGCCATGAAGCCGAAGTACGGCCCGCCCGAGCTGAGCGGTACACCGAGCGGCTGACCGTCGCCGACCGCGACATCCGCGCCCTTGCTGCCCCACTCGCCCGGCGCCTTGAGCAGCGCGAGCGAGATCGGATTGACGCAGGCGATGGCGAGCAGGCCCTTGGCGTGTGCCCAGTCGGTGAGCGTGTCCACATCTTCCAGCACGCCGAAGAAATTCGGCTGCGGAATGACCAGCGCTGCACAATCGTCGGTCACACTCTTGTCGAGCGCTGCGATGCTGGTGTGCCCGCCCTTGCGGTCGTAATCCACCTCGATCAGCTCGATCTTCTGGTTCCTGACGATCGCGTGCACCACCTTGCGCCACACCGGGTGCACGGTGCGCGGCATGAGAATCTTGTGACCCTTCTTGTGGGTGCGCACCGCCATCAGCACCGCCTCGGCCAGCGCCGAGGCGCCGTCGTACAGCGAGGCATTCGACACATCCATGCCAGTGAGGCTGGCCATCATGGTCTGGTATTCGTACAGCAGTTGTAGCGTGCCCTGCGAGGCCTCGGCCTGATACGGCGTGTAGGCAGAGTAGAACTCGCCGCGCGTGACCAGCTGCCAGACTACCGCCGGGATGTGATGTTCGTAGGCACCGGCGCCGAGGAAATTGAGATAACGGCCGTCGGTCTCGGCGCGCTCCTGCAAGAGGCGCGCGACATCCATTTCGCTCATTCCTTCCGGAATGGTCTTGAGCGCAGCGGAGCGCAGCGCCGGCGGGATCTCGTCGAACAGGTCGTCGATCTTGCTAACGCCGATCGCCTTGAGCATGGCGGCGATGTCGGCGTCGGTGTGCGGAATGAACGGCATAGTGTGTCCTGAATTCAGTACTTTCGATGTTTAACCACGGGGGACACGGGGATGAATCTATTCTTCATTTTCCCCGTGTCTCCCCGTGGTTATCTTTGAATCAATGCTGTTCGGATGCAACCAGCGCTTCATAAGCCGCGGCATCGAGCAGCTTGTCGATGTCGGCCGCGGTGCTCGGCTTCAGTTTGAACATCCAGGCGCCGTAGGCATCCTTGTTCACGCTCTCCGGTGTATCGCTGACGCTCGTGTTCACGGCGGTGATCTCGCCGGCAATTGGCGCGTACACGTCGGACGCGGCCTTCACCGACTCCACGACGCCGCATTCCTTTCCGGCGGCGACCTGCGTGCCGACCTTGGGCAGTTCGACAAACACCATATCGCCCAGCAGGCCCTGAGCATGATCGGTGATGCCAACCGTAACGCTGCCATCGGCTTCCTTCTTCACCCACTCATGACTCTTGGTGTAACGCAGATCGCTCGGGGTCTTGCTCATTACGCGGTTCCTCGTTTTTGTAGGGTGCGTTCCACGCACCGATTTTCGCTCACATGGGTTGATGGTGCGTGGAACGCACCCTACATCTAATTATTCCAGGCAACTCTTACCATTCCGAACAAATGGATATTTCACGACCTTGGCGGTGAGGCGCTTGCCGCGCACATCGACCTCGACGCGCGCGCCGGGCACGACGCCGGCCGGCACGCGCGCCAGCGCGATCGACTGGTTGAGGGTCGGCGAGAAACTACCGCTCATGATTTCGCCCTCGGCAGCTGTTCCCGACGCCGCTCTACCTCCACCATCCCTGGCGTCGTCGCCCTGCGGGCAGAACACCTTCATGTGATTGCGCAGCACGCCTTTGTCTTCGAGCAGCAGCCCGACCAGTTGGCGCGGCACGCCCGCGGCCAGCTGCTTCTCCAGCGCCTCGCGGCCGATGAACTTGCGCTCTTTCGGCTCCAGCGCCACGGTCCAGGCAAGACCCGATTCGAGCGGCGTAGTGGTCTCATCCATGTCGCTGCCGTACAGATTCATGCCCGCCTCAAGTCGCAGCGTGTCGCGCGCGCCGAGGCCAATGGGCTTGACCCCGGCCTCGCCCAGCATCTGCCAGGTGAACACGGCGGCCTTGGCCGGAAGGATGATCTCGAAACCGTCCTCCCCGGTGTAACCGGTGGTCGCAATCATCAGCTCGCCGATGGTGACGCTGTGGAACGGTTTCAGTTTGCCCGCGCTCTCGCGCAGGTTTTCGCCGAGCGCCGCGTACACCTTCTCTTTCGCGTTCGGACCCTGCACCGCGATCATGGCGAGATCGGGGCGTTCGGTCATGGCCACGCCACCGAACTCCTTGGCGGCGGCATTCATCCACGTCATGTCCTTGTCGTGGGTGCCGGCGTTCGAGACGATCCGATACCAGGTGTCGTTCAGGTAATAAACAATCAGGTCGTCGATCACGCCACCCTTGCTGTTCAGCATGCAGGTGTAGAGCGCGCGGCCCGGTGTCTTGAGCTTGTCGATGTTGTTGGCGAGCAAGGTTTTCAGGAACTCGCGCACCTTCTCGCCCTTGAAGTCCGAGACCACCATATGCGAGACATCGAACATGCCGGCGTCGCGCCGCACCTGATGATGTTCCTCGATCTGCGAGCCGTAGTGAATCGGCATGTCCCAGCCGCCGAAGTCCACCATCTTGGCGCCGAGTTCGACATGCTGGTCGTATAAAGGTGTTCTGTGGCCCATGGTCGCTGTCTTATGAGTTGGTTTGTTCTTCTTCCGCATGGTACGAGGATCGCACCAGCGGCCCAGCCTTGACCCAGCTGAAGCCGAGCGCCTTCGCGGCCGTTTCGTACTCGGCGAACTGATCGGGATGGATGTACTCGGTCACCGGCAGATTGTCAGGCGAGGGGCGCAGGTACTGGCCGAGCGACAGGCGTGCCACATTGTGCGCGCGCAGATCGTGCAGCACTTGCATGACTTCTTCATGCGTCTCGCCGAGGCCCAGCATGATCGCCGACTTGGTCTCGACACCAGGAATCAGTGCGGCGCACTGCAACAATTCGAGACTGGTTTCGTACTTCGCGCCTTTACGAGCCGTACGATACAGGCGCGGCACGGTTTCGACGTTGTGCCCCCACACCAGGCGCGTGCGCGCGGCGGTCGCCGGAGTGACGGCATCGAGCGCGGCGCGGATGATGGTCACTGCCTCGGTCTGCTTGTGCTGGAAATCCGGGGTAAGAAATTCCACGCCGATGTCCGCGTCGTGCATACGCAGCGCGCGCAGGGTCTCTGCGAATATTTCCGCGCCGCCATTGGTCAGATCATCGCGGTTCACCGAGGTGAGCACCACATATTTGAGCCCCATCTGCACCACCGCCTGGGCGACACGGCGCGGTTCATCGGCATCGAACCAGTCCGGCCGTCCGGTCTTGACCGAGCAGAACCCGCAGGCGCGCGTGCAGGTGTCGCCGAGCAGCATGAAGGTGGCGGTGCCGCGGCTCCAGCATTCACCGCGGTTCGGGCAGCGCGCCTCCTCGCACACGGTGTTGAGCCGCTGGCCGTCGATCACCGCCGAGGTGCGCGCGAATTGCGCGTCATGCCCGAGCCGCACGCGTATCCACGCCGGCAGGCGCGTGGCGTTCGGCGCGCGAGTCTCATTTATAGGAATGACGTTCTTGGTCATGGGTCCCGGTCTGAAAAACGAAAAGGGGCGATGGACGCACGCATCCATCGCCCCTCTGTCCGGTAACCTGAGAGCTTGAGCCCCTTCGGTGGACGATCCCCGTTAAATTCGGGGCGTCGCTCTCCAGAGTCGATGACTGACCGCGCGGTCCTTTTGCCTGAGCGATTCCGGGCGGGTTGCGCCTTCGGCGCCGGGCCGGTGTTGGCCGGTCCGGTCTCTCCCACGGGTCAAATCGAGGTCGGCATTGTACGCCCGGCCCAACATCACGCCAAGCCGCAACCTGACACACATGTCGACTCCGGATTGAATTGAGCACTGGTTATTCACCGTACTGACCATATGGCTTAACATTCTGGTGTTACGCTGCCGTGCAACGGCACAATTAGGCGGGGCCACTTCCATACACAGCGCTAGAATTATTCATAATTGGATCTTTTAACATCTGCAGTGCCTGTTTGCGGCAGGAAAGACCGGAAATCAGGGAACCATATCTAACCTGTTGATCAGGATGGTTGTATTTCTCCACCCCAGCCACGCTTTCATCAACTGAGTGTTTTCTGATCGGCCGGCCACGGTCATGGAAACGTATGGTTGGCACAGGAATTGTAAGTACCAATAAAAATAAGCTGTTGGCGACAGCCTTGTCTGTCACCAGGGAAATAAATAGTCGGATCAACAGGGGTACCAATGCATGCGTAGCGTAACCATCCAATCATGGCTGTTCTTCGTTGTTGCTCTCGCGGGAACGCTTCCGGCACAGGCAGAACTGATACTCAGCTCCGCGCCACGCGACACCAGGGAAAAAGAAGAAGAGATCTTCAAGCCGATCGTCGATTTATTGTCCAAGGCTGCCGGCGAGAAGGTCACATTCCGCCATGGCGACAATTACCTCACCTATCAAAGCGAGATGCGCAAGGGCAATTACGACATCGTGCTGGATGGCCCGCAGTTCGTGGGCTGGCGCATGGCCAAGCTCAGCCACGTGCCACTGGTGAAGTTCCCCGGCAGTCTGGTGTTCGTGGCCATCGCCAAGAACAATCAGGACAAGATCAAGGACCTGAAGGATCTGGCCGGGCGCACGTTATGCGCCTTTCCGCCGCCGAACCTGGCGACACTGACCGTGCTGTACGAATTCAGCAACCCGGCGCGCCAGCCGCTGGTCATTGAGGTGCAGAACTTCCCGGACGTCTACAAGGGCGTGAAAAGCGGCAAGTGTGCCGGCGGCATCCTGCAGGCCAAGCTGTATCAGGATCTCGACAAGGAGGCAAAGGCGGCCAAGGTGCTGTTTACCAGCAAGCCACTACCGAATCAGGCCTTCAGTGCCGGGACGCGCGTAACTGCGGAAAAGCGCGAGCGCATTATCCAGGCACTGTTGTCGCCGGAAGGCGCGGTCGCTTCGCAGAAACTGCGCGACGTATATAAAATACAGTCGCTGTTGGCAGCAACTGTCGACGAATACCAGGGCCTCGGCAAGCTGATGCGCGACGTCTGGGGTTTCGAGTTGTAATCTCTGCATGTTGGAGAATGGCCTAATCGCAACAAGACCGTTCTCCGTTTTACACGCCACCTGCTTCAAATTCTGAACTTCGCCGCCACCGGCGCGTGATCCGAGGGCCGCTCGTGGGAGCGCGGACCCCTGTCGATGCGGCTGGTCTCGCACAGCTTGCACAGGGCAGCGCTCGCCAGAACATGGTCGATGCGCAAACCATGATTGCGCTGGAAACCTTGCATGCGGTAATCCCACCAGCTGAAGCTTTTCTCCGGCTGCTCGAACAAGCGAAACGTGTCGCTTAAGCCACGGCCCAGCAGTTGCCGGAAAGCCTCGCGCTCCGGATCGCTGCACAGCACCTGCCCTTCCCAGCGTTTTGGGTCATGCACATCACGTGCCTCCGGTGCGATATTGAAATCGCCCAGCACCACGAGACGCGGGTTCGCGGCAAGTTCTCGCTGAATCCACGTTGTCAGCGCCTCCAGCCAATTGAGCTTGTAGCGGTATTTGTCCGACGTCACGCTCTCGCCATTCGGCACGTACAGGTTGATTACCCGCACACCGTTAAACGTAGCGGCGAGCACACGCCGCTGCACGTCATCGAAGCCGGGGATGCTGGTCGCGACATCCTGTGCCGGCAAACGACTGAGCAGGGCAACGCCGTTATACGTTTTCTGCCCCGCGTACACAGCGTGATAACCGGCGGCTTCAATCTCGGCGCGCGGGAACTTTTCATCGACAAGTTTGGTTTCCTGCAACGCCAGGACATCCGGCTGCTCGGCCGCCAGCCACGCCAGCACCTGCGGCAAACGCACGTTCAGAGAGTTGACGTTCCAGGAGGCTATCAGCATGGGTGCGCCGAGGCAGAGTAAAAAAATACCGCCGCGCCCCAACGGGCGCGGCGGCCGGTACGGACTACTGTGCGGGTGCGGCTTCCGGAGCTTCGGCGGCTCCGGGACTGGCCCCCGGCTTCGGATAGCCGGCCTGGTCGAGCTCGCCCGCCAGCAGGGATTCTACGTAGCCCTGCATGACCTTGCTGCCGACAGTGATTGTCGGAACAGAAAGCTCGCCGATCTTCTTGACCATATCCTGCTGCGCTTGCGGGTTTTTCTCGGAGACGTCGATCTCGTTGAAGGGCACGCCGCGCTTCTTGAGATAGGCGCGCGCCATATCGCAGGAGCTGCACTTCGGCACCATATACAACGTCACTGGCGACTTGGCGGCAGCTTCCGCCGCCGCCGGGTTGTCGCTGTCACTCCCGCGGCCCTCGCGTAAATTCTTCTCCTCGACCTTGCCCGCACCTTCCGGTGGTGGCCGGTCCTGATAGGAAATGTTGCCGCGTTCATCCACCCACTTGTAGAGCCTGGCGGCATAGGCCGGCACAACCGCCAGCGTCGTTACCAGAACAACGATCAGGGTATTCCGCGCCATGTTCCAATCCTCACGGTCATGCCGCCCAGCTTGTGACGGCTCAAGAAGTGCCGTCCGAGAAACCCGGCGGCGATCCCTATAATGAGCATAGCAAAAGATAGTCCCAGACATCCGAGCGAGTAACCGGTGTGCGCCTCGCCCTGCCTGGCCGTGCCCATGTCCGCCGGCACAGCAGCCGGGGCCGGTGGCTCGAAGGGCTTGACCGGGACATCTTCCGGCGCCCGGAAACTCTCAACAGCGGAACGTGGTTTCTCCACCGGTTTTGGCTTTTCCACCAGTTTCGGCCGCTCCACAGGTTTTGGTTTTTCAACTACTGCCGGAGCGGTCGGCGCAACAGCCGGTGTCGTTTGCTCCGCGCGCTCGGGTGCCGGGACACCCGCAACCGGATCGGCGCCGAGGGCGATAGACGGAGCGATAAGCGTCATGCCCACCACAAAAACAAAACGACCTCTCATGATTTTACGTCCCCCCTCATGCCGCCAGGCCGGAGTGGCGCAGCAGCGCATCGATTTTCGGTTTGCGCCCGCGGAAACGCACGAACAATTCCATCGGCTCATAGGCCCCGCCCTGCTCCAGGATATTATGCAGGAATTCCTCGCCGGTTTTGCGATTGAACACGCCCTGCTCCTCGAACTTGGAGAAGGCATCGGCTGACAACACTTCCGCCCATTTGTAGCTGTAGTAGCCGGCCGCGTAGCCGCCGGCAAAAATATGCCCGAAGCTGTTCGGAAAACGGTTGAACGCCGGCGGAAACACGACCGACACTTCCTGGCGCACTTCGTCGAGCAGATGCTGGATGGTCTTGGTTCCGTTTGGATTGTAATCGCTGTGCAGGCGCATATCGAACAGCGAGAACTCGATCTGCCGCACCATCTGCATGGCCGACTGGAAGTTGCGCGCCGCAATCATCTTCTTGTACAAATCCTCGGGCAGCGGCGCACCGGTTTCATGATGCCGGGCGAGCACGTCCAGCGCCTGGCGCTCCCAGCACCAGTTCTCCATGAACTGGCTGGGCAGTTCGACCGCATCCCACTTCACCCCGTTGATGCCGGCCACGCTGGTGTAGTCGACCAGCGTGAGCATGTGGTGCAGACCGTGACCGAACTCGTGAAACAGCGTGGTGACCTCGTCGTGCGTGAACAACGCCGGCTTGCCATCCACCGGCGCGCTGAAGTTGCAGGTGAGGTAGGCGACCGGCACCTGCACGCCACTGCTATCCCGCTTGCGTGACATGCAGTCGTCCATCCACGCGCCGCCGCGCTTGTGCGGGCGCGCGTAGAGGTCCATGTAGAAACGGCCGCGCACCTGGCCGCTCGCATCACGAATCTCGTAGAAATGGGCGTCCGGGTGCCACAGCTCGACACCCTGGACTTCGTGGATGTCGAGGCCGTACAGGCGGCGCACCACATCGAACATGCCACCTACTACCTGTGACTCGGGGAAATACGGGCGCAGGTCTTCCTCGGAAAAATCGTAACGTTCCTGGCTCAGCTTCTCTGAGTAATAAGGAATGTCCCAAGCCTCAATTCCGGTCATGCCAAAACGCTCGGCCGCGAAGGCACGCAACTCCGTCAGCTCTTTCTGTGCCGCCGGACGCGAGCGCGCGGCCAGATCGCGCAGGAAGGTGAACACTTCGTCCGTGCTTTCGGCCATCTTGGTGGCGATGGACAGCGCGGCAAAATTCGCGAAACCGAGCAGCTTCGCCTTCTCCGCGCGCAACGCGAGAATTTTCTGCATGCTGGCGCCGTTGTCCCAGCGGCCGGCGTCCGGGCCAAGCTCACTGGCACGCGTCGCCGAGGCTTCATAAATCTGGCGGCGCAGCTCGCGCTTGTCGGCATACATCATCACCGGCAGAAACGACGGCATGTGCAGGGTAAGCTTCCAGCCGCTCTTGCCGTCACGCTCGGCCGCCTGGCGAGCCGCGGCGCGCGCGCTTTCCGGTAATCCGGCGAGATCCTGTTCATCGGTGATGAACAGCTCCCAGGCATTGGTGGCATCGAGCACGTTCTCCTCGAACTTGCTCTGCAAGGTGGAGAGTTCCTGCTCGATGTCCTTGAAACGTTTCTTGTCCGTCTCGCTCAACTCCGCGCCGGACAGGCGAAAGTCGCGCAGGATGTTGTCGATGATTTTCCGCTGCGCGGGCGTGAGCGCGGCAAAGTCCGGGCGCGCCGCCACCGCCTTGTAGGCGCGGTACAGGCGCTCGTCCTGCCTGAGCTCGGTGCCGTAATCGCTCAGCTTGGGCAAACAGTTGTTGTACACGGCACGCAGTGCCTCACTGTTCATCACTGCATTGAGGTGCGACACCGGCGACCACAATCGGCCCAGACGTTCATTCATGTCTTCGATCGGCTGCACGAAACTGTCCCAGTTTGGTTCACGCGCATTGACCAGCAGGCGTTCGATGGCGGCGCGGTTGGCAGCGAGCGTAGCGTCTACGGCCGGCTCGACGTGTTCCGCACGGATCGCGGAGAAGTGCGGCAGGCCAGAAAGATCGAACAGTGGATTTACAGAAGGATCGTTCATGGCCGAAAAGTTTTTACAGCGTGTCGGGTTCGGCCCATAATCTAGCATGCTTTGCCGGGCCGCCCCACCTCCCGGCACCCGTTCATCTTGAGGAAAGCCGCCGCGTGTCCGCCACTCATCCGTATGCCGCGCTCACGCCCGAAGTCATTCTCGACGCCGTCGAAACCTTCGGCCTGCGTTGCACCGGCGCGCTGCATGCGCTCAACAGCTACGAGAATCGCGTGTACCGCGTTGAAACCGAGGAACAGGGGCCCGTTGCCGCGAAATTCTATCGCCCGGAGCGCTGGTCGGATGCCACGATCCGTGAGGAGCACCGGTTCGCGCTGGAGCTTCTGGAGCAGGAGATCCCGGTGGTGGCGCCACTGGTGCGCGCCGACGGCGACACCCTCGCCACCCACGCCGGTTTCCGGCTGGCGCTTTTTCCCTGGCAACCGGGGCGCGTCTCCGAACTCAACCTGCGCGCCGAGCGCGAAATCCTTGGCCGCTATCTTGGGCGCCTGCATCGCGTTGGCCGCAGCCAGCGCTTCCAGCATCGCCTGACCATCAGCGTGGATGGCTACGGACGCGAGTCGGCGGAATACATTCTCAACAACGGCTTTTTACCCGATTATCTTGAAATACCCTACCGCACGCTTACCGATCAGCTGCTCGAATTCATCGGCGCCCGCTTCGAGGCAATCACGCCACGGCAGCTGCGCCTGCACGGCGACTGTCACCTGGGCAATCTGCTTTGGACCGAACCGCGCAAGGACGACGGCAACGATCAGACGCGCAGCGTGCACATCGTGGATCTGGACGACTGCCGCACCGGCCCAGCGGTGCAGGATCTGTGGATGCTGCTGTCCGGATCGCGCGCCGACATGGAGCAGCAGCTCGGTGACATTCTCACCGGCTATACCCAGTTCATGGACTTCGACGCGTCCGAACTGGCGCTGCTCGAACCACTGCGCACGCTGCGCCTGCTGCACTACAGCGCCTGGCTGGCGCGTCGTTGGGACGACCCCGCGTTTCCGATAAACTTCCCGTGGTTCAACACACCGCGCTATTGGGAAGAGCAGATTCTGCACCTGCGCGAACAGCTCGCACTGCTGGAAGAACCGCCGCTGGCATGGCGGCCAGATTGATGTAATGCAGTAATGTAGGGTGCGTTCCACGCACCGAACAACAATGGTGCGTGGAACGCACCCTGCGCGAGGAGATGTTCATGGCCATCCGTCCCTATAAAGGAATCCTTCCCAAACTCGGCGCGCGCGCGTACGTGGACGAGAGCGCTGCCGTCATCGGCGATGTCGTGCTCAGCGAAGACGCCTCGGTGTGGCCCATGTGCTCGGTGCGCGGCGATGTGAACCACATCCACATCGGCGCCCGCACCAATATCCAGGACAACAGCGTCATTCACGTCACCCACAAATACTCAGACCTGCCCGATGGCCGCGCCTGCGTCGTCGGCGACGACGTCACTGTCGGCCACCAGTGCATCCTGCACGCCTGCACCATCGGCAATCGCTGCCTGATCGGCATGGGCTCGATCGTGCTGGACGGCGCCGTATTGCACGACGGTGTGCTGCTCGGCGCCGGATCGCTGGTTACCGAAGGCAAGGAACTGGAAGGCGGTTATCTGTGGATCGGGCGGCCGGCAAGAAAGATGCGGGAGTTAACGGAACAGGAAATGGCGTGGTTCGTCTATTCAGCGAAACACTATGTGAAGCTGAAGGATGACTATCTGAAGTAGTAGTCTCGTCAGCGGCGGTTCAACCGCACTACGACAGGCTCAGGGTGAACGGCAAACCACCCTCTCCCAGGCCCCCTCTCTCAAGGGAGAGGGGATAGCAAAGTTGGTAAAGTTGGTGAGGCCGCTACCTATCCCTCCGCCCGCAACCGCTCAATCACGCTGCGCGTCTCTGGCCGCACCCCCCGCCAAATCAAGTATGACTCCGCCGCCTGCTCGACCAGCATGCCGAGACCATCCACCGCTTGCCTGGCGCCGTGTACCGCCGCCCAATCGAGAAAGGGTTTGCTCTTCTCGCCATACATCATGTCGTAGGCGAGCGCGTGGGTGGTGAACAGGTTGTCCGGCAGTGGCGGGACTTCGCCCTTGAGACTGGCGGCGGTGCCGTTGATGACAAGGTCGAAGTGCCTGCCCTTCAGGTCCTTGAATCCGGAAGCCTCGACCTTGCCGTAATGCGAAAATTCCTCGGCCAAATCCTTCGCCTTCGATAACGTGCGGTTGGCGATCACGATCAGTGCCGGGCGGTGCTTGAGTAGCGGCGCAAGCACGCCGCGCACGGCGCCGCCCGCGCCAAGCAGGAGAATGCGCTTGTCCTTGAGATGCACGCCGAGGTTCTTCTCAAGATCGTGCACCAGCCCGGCGCCATCGGTGTTGTCGCCGAACAGGCCTCCGTCCGGCTCGAAGCGCAACGTGTTTACGGCTTGCGCAATCCTGGCGCGTTCGCTCAGGTGACCGGCAAGCGTGAAGGCTTCCTGCTTGAATGGCACGGTGACATTCAGCCCGGCGCCGCCGTTGGCACGAAACTGCTCGACCGCCTGCGCGAAGCCGCCCTCGTCCACCTGTATGGCGGTGTACTCGATAAGGTGCCTGAACTGGTGCGCGAACAACGCGTGGATGCGCGGCGACTTCGAATGCGCCACCGGATTGCCCATGACCGCGTAACGCGCGGGCTTTTCAAAATCGAATGGATCGGCCATTAGGCAGCTCCCGAAGCGGGCGCGCGGAACATGAAGTAGGCCGCGCCAACGAGGCACAACCCGGCCCACAGATAGTCCATGCGCAGCGGCTCCTTCATATAGAACAGCGCAAACGGCACGAACACCGTAAGCGCAATGATCTCCTGCATGATCTTGAGCTGGCCGAGATCGAACTGGCCGTAGCCGGCGCGGTTGGCCGGCACCTGCAACAGGTATTCAAACAGCGCGATTCCCCAACTGATGAGCGCGGCGATGATCCACGGCTTGTCGCGCAGGTCTTTCAGGTGCGCGTACCAGGCAAAGGTCATGAAAATGTTGGACAACGACAGGAGGAGAATGGTCTTCATGGCACGGCACGTGCGATCCGGTTGCAGAAGTTTTCGGGAAGATGCAGCGGGTCTGGGCCAACCAGCCGCATCACGAGCTGATTGTGACGCAGTTCCGGTGGTAACTCTAGCCGTGACGGCAACGCACCCGCTCAGCGCGGCACAAAAACACCCAGGCTGCCGCCCAGCACGGCACCGATGAGCCCCAACACACCGAGGCTACGTGAGTTACGCGGCGAAAGCAGAAGGCTGATGAAGGCAAGCAGGCCGCCGGCAAAACCGAAAAAGAACGGGCTCACCATAACCGCACCCGGAACGGCCACAATCGACAACAGTCCGGGGATACGCGCGGCTAGTGGCGAGAGCAGCGGGCAGGCGGCGGCATCCGCCGTGGTAGTGTCGCGCGTGTTTTCACTCGAACCCATCCATCTCCTCCGTCGAATTTTTCTGTACCGCTTCGGCCATTCATACCCGAAACCCATGCCGTTGGGAAGAACCTGCGGCAATGGCGCGCGGAACGACTACATTTATTGAGGAGGTACGGTTCATCATGCCACGTTGTGGCCGATGCCAATGGAAATCAATCGGTTAAGGCCGGTCAAGACGAATTGAACCAACATCTAATAGAATGCACCGGGTTGGCCGCAGTCAGGTGGCACGTCTGCTGGATACAGAGGATGTGTTGGTGCCAAGGAGATTACAGCACTTCTTGCTCGCGCGATGCATTGAGAAAAAAGGACCGTTCTGCACTGTCCTGCAGTAACGCAACGGCAATGAATATCGCCAGGCGGCACAACAACACCCACCACAGCTGATTTCGCGGCGGACGAGAGAACTGGAAGCGGAGGGGCTTCCCGTTCTGAATAATAACAAAGGCATCAAAAACGGAAATCTGCTTGTTCAAGCCCCGCTTTTCAATGCGTTTCACGCTCGGCGCAACCATCGTGCTGATGGGGCTGCTTGGCCTGGCGCTCGCACTTGTGACCGGCGAGATCTACCAGCGCCAGGCGCTCGAAAGCCAGCGTCAGGCCCTCGCGGAGCTCGTGCAAATCAGCGTCAACGATCAGTTGCGCGACCTGGAGGAGCGGGCACGCGATCTTGGACTGGCGCTGCAAAGCGAACCTGGATTCCGGCATGCCCTGGCCAGTGGCAAGCACGACGCGCTGGTCAGCCAATTGCTGAACCAGTACCGCCAGTATTTCGTTACCGCCAGCATCATCAAGCTCGAGAAGCTTGCGGTTTACGACAAGAACTATCACCTGCTGGCAGCGGTCTACGCCGGAGGCATCGTCGCCGGCAACAATGCTCCAGACTGCCCAAAGCTCATCGAGCAGGCGCGGCTACGCGCCGGCGCCGAGCGCACAAAGCCCCTGGCGGCGATGTGCCTGAACAGCAGTCAGGTACGGCATGTCGTGCTTGTGCCCGCAGGCAGCCTGAACCCCATCGGTTATGTCGAGGTGGTATCCGACCCCGCGCCCGTTCTCGCGCGCATCGAATCCAGGCTTGGGTTCCCGATGCGCATACGCGATGCCCGCGACCGCCGGATTTTCAACTCAGAAGCCTGGCCGCCGCCGAGCTCCATGCGCAACACCCTGGTCGCGGAACATGTACTGGCCAGTTCCACCGGCGAACCAATGCTCAAGATTGCCGTTTTGCGCGATGTCGAATTGCTGCAACAGGGCCTCTCCAAGACACGCTGGCTGGTCATGGTGCTGGCGATTGCTGCCACCCTGCTGGGCGCAATTCTTGCGCTCTATATCCTGGAGAGAACCACGCTGCAACCGCTCAACAACCTTGCCCAGCAACTGCGCAGGGTGGGCAGCAATAAAGACCACCTTGGTGAACAGGTTGAAACCGGTGGTATCGCCGAGATCCGGGAACTTGGCGAGGACTTTAACCAGATGGCGCGCGAGCTGGCACGCCTGTACGGCAGCCTGGAACACCTGGCCTTTACCGATCCGCTCACCAATCTGCCGAATCGCGCGCGCTTCCGCGATACGCTCGAAGAATCCGTGCGCCAGTACACGCTTGCACATCAGCCCTTTGCCCTGCTCTTGACGGACCTCGATCGCTTCAAGGCGGTGAATGACAACCTCGGTCATCAGATTGGCGACCTGCTGCTGCAAGAAGTGAGCGCGCGCCTGCGCAGCGTGCTGCGCGAATCCGACACCGTGGCACGTCTCGACAACGAAACCATTATCGGCCTCGAAGGCAAGATGGTGGCGCGTCTCGGCGGGGACGAATTTGCCGCCATCCTGCCACGCGTGAGCAGCGTCGATGATGCCAGCGCGGTGGCGCGCAAACTGCTGCTGTCCATGCAGGAGCCGTTTCTGGTGCGCGGCCACGCGATCTCGATCGGCATCTCGATCGGCATCGCCCTCTACCCGCAACACGGCGAGGATATCGACACACTCATGCAACGCGCCGATGCCGCCATGTATTTTGCCAAGAACAACCAATGCGGGCTGGCGTTCCCCGATACCATGCAGCAGGCGGAGTTGATATAAACCAGGTGACGGGTTGTGGCGGCGTTCTACGCGCCCTGCGTTTCCAGATGTGGCGGAACAAAATCGCGCAGCGCGGCCTTGATATCCGCCAGACGTCCGTGAAAAAAATGGCCGACATCCGGCAGAAACAGCGTTCGTGGCTGCGGTACCACACCGGACAGCCAGTCGCGCACCGCACCGGCGGGCACCACCTCATCCGCCTCGCCCTGGATCAGCAGCCACGGGCACTGCGGCAGCGCGAGCAGGGAAAAATCATAGAGGTGCACGGCCGGCGCCACCGTGACAAGACCGCTCAGCGGCGACTGCGCCGCCGCGCGCAATGCGACGTATGCGCCGAACGAAAAACCAGCCAGCCAGATGGGTGCGCCCGGACGCTGTGAACGTACCCAGTCGATGACCGCCAGTGCATCCTCGGTCTCGCCCTCGCCGTTAGCAAAGCGGCCTGCGCTCGCGCCGACCCCGCGGAAATTGAAACGTACGCTCGCAACGCCGAGATCGGCAAAACCGCGTGCCAGCGTGTGCACCACCTTGTTCTGCATCGTGCCGCCGTGCAGCGGGTGCGGATGAAGAATCACGGCCGTGGCGGCGACGTCATCAGCAGCCGGGCAAACCGTTAGCGCTTCGAGCGTGCCCGCAGGACCGGCGAGCGTGAGTGGCTGGTTGCAGGGAAAAACGCCGTCGCGCATTGCTGATATGAATGCGCTTACCAGGTAAGCGTCAGGAAGTACGCGAGATAGCACAGGCCGTTCAGCGCGAGATGCCAGGGCCGCAGGTGACCGCGCCGCAGCATGATGAACAGATAGCTGCTGGCGAACAGCGTAAGCCCCATGCCGAGCAGCACCTCCGGGCGCGGCTCCCAGGGCGTGAGCATGATGCCAAGCGCCGGTAACAGAGAGCCCTGAAACACCATGGCACCAGTGATGTTACCAAATGCGAGTGTGTCGCGGCGGCGGCGGATCCACAGGATCGAGTTGATTTTCTCCGGCAGCTCGGTCGCAATCGGCACGATCAGCAGCGACAACACCAGTACCGGCACGCTGATCCAGGCCGACAACTCCTCCACGCCGAGAACAAAACCCTTGGCACCGAGCACGATCAGCGTGAGACCGATACCCAACTGGAAAATAATGATCGCGAGGTTCTCGGGCAGGCCGATGCGCGTCAGGTACAGGGGGTGATCGGCCTCGGTGCCGTGCCCGTCCACCACGAGCTTGGCCGAGGCACGGATGGTGAGCATCAAATAGACGAAGTACATGAGCACCAGCGTGAAAGCGAACAGCCCACGCGTGAGTGCTGCCTGGTGTGGAACGAAAATCGCGATCACCGACAGACCGAAGGCGGCCAGAAACCAGGTCAGGTCGCGTTCCAGGCCGGTGCGCTCCGGACGGAACTCGCCGCGCCAACCGCGCTTGTTCGCGGCGAAAGCCGCCATCATAAACAGCGTGAGCGTCGAGAGCATCATCGGCGCGCCGAGAATCGCGCCGACGCCAACTTCCTCGCCGATGTGGGCGTTTTCACTGTTGCCGGCCAGCACCGCCACCACCGGCACGATGGTTTCCGGCAGCGCCGTGCCAACGGCAGCGAAAATCGAGCCGGTCACGCCCTCCGAAATTTTCAGACGCGCGCCGAGATGTTCCAGGGCATTCGTGAACGCCTCCGCGCCGAACAGGATGATGAACAGGGTAACGATGAGCAGGCCGATGGACATGGCGATTTACCTTAACGGTTAAGTACTGGCCTCGGGGTTTCCTGATGCAGCCGCCATTCTAGCCGATGCCGAGCCCGGCCCAGAGCGCATCAATGCGCGCCCTCACCTCGGGCGTCATGGCAATCGGCCGGCCCCATTCGCGGCTGGTTTCGCCCGGCCACTTGTTGGTGGCGTCGAAACCTATTTTGGAACCGAGGCCCGATACCGGGCTGGCGAAGTCGAGATAATCGATCGGCGTATTTTCGATGATGGTGCAGTCACGCGCCGGGTCCATGCGCGTGGAGATGGCCCAGATCACGTCCTGCCAGTCGCGCACATTCACGTCATCGTCGGTCACGATCACAAACTTGGTGTACATGAACTGGCGCAGAAAGCTCCACACGCCGAACATCACGCGCTTGGCGTGCCCCGGGTATTGCTTTTTCATGCTCACGCACGCGACCCGATACGAGCAGCCCTCCGGCGGCAGATAGAAATCGGTGATCTCCGGAAACTGCTTTTGCAGCAGCGGCACGAACACTTCATTGAGCGCCACGCCCAGCACCGCCGGTTCGTCCGGCGGCCGGCCGGTATACGTGCTGTGGTAAATCGGGTTGTGGCGATGGGTGATGCGCGTGATGGTAAAAACCGGGAAACGCTCGACCTCATTGTAATAACCGGTGTGATCGCCGAACGGGCCTTCCTCCGCCAGCTCGCCCGGCGCAATATGGCCTTCGAGAATAATCTCGGCGCTCGCCGGAACCTGCAACTCGTTGCCCAGACACTTCACCACTTCGGTCTTGGCGCCGCGCAGCAGACCGGCGAAACCGTATTCGGACAGCGCATCCGGCACCGGCGTGACCGCACCTAATATAGTCGCCGGGTCGGCGCCCAGCGCCACCGCCACCGGAAAGTTCTCGCCGGGATGTTTCTCCTGCCAGTCACGAAAATCGAGCGCGCCGCCGCGATGCGCCAGCCAGCGCATGATGACCTTGTTGCGCGCAATCACCTGCTGGCGGTAAATGCCGAGGTTCTGGCGTTCCTTATATGGGCCGCGCGTAACCGTGAGGCCCCAGGTGATGAGCGGCCCGGCGTCGCCTGGCCAGCAGGTCTGGATCGGAAACTGCGCAAGGTCCACGTCTTCCGCTTCGATCACCACCTCCTGACAGGGCGCATTGTTCACCACCTTGGTGGGCATGTTGAGCACCTGCTTGAAGGTGGGCAGTTTTTCCCACAGATCCTTGAAGCCCTTCGGCGGCTCCGGCTCTTTCAGAAACGCCAACAGCTTGCCGATATCGCGCAAGGCCGCGACCGACTCCGCACCCATGCCGAGCGCCACGCGCTCCGGCGTACCGAACAGGTTGCCGAGCACCGGGATGGTGTGACCCTTCGGGTTCTCGAACAGCAGCGCCGGACCCTTGGCACGCAGCGTGCGATCGCAGATCTCGGTCATCTCCAGATGCGGGTCAATCGCGTGCGCGATGCGCTTGAGCTCGCCGCGTGCTTCGAGTTGCGCGAGAAAATCGCGCAGGTCGGCATATTTCATTGGCTTACTTCTTCAGTTCCGGCGCCAGAGTTTCCGCAAATGACGGACGCTGGCTGATGGCAGAAAACCAGCTGGCAAGCCTCGGGTGTTTGCCGCGCCAATCGTGCGCATAACGCAGATCAATATAACCAAGGGCCGCCGCCAATGTAATGTCGGCGATGCCAATGGCATTGCCGGAAATAAAACCGCTGGCCGGTACGCGCTCGGCGGCGAAGGCGAGTGCCGCTGCAATTCGTGCCTCATGTTTGGTAACGTGCGCCGCATCCTGTTTCTCGGCGGGCTTGCGTAGCTCGACGAAGCGCGCCACAGTCGCTTCCATCATGCCCTGGCCGAGTGCGTGCCAGCGCAAGGCCTGCCAGCGCGCTTCGCCGCTCGCCGGATAGAGCTGCGGCTTCTCGTTCAGGCTGTCGATGTATTCGCAGATCATCGGCGAATCGAAGAACACCTCGCCGTCGTCGCGCTCCAGCACCGGAATGGCGCGCAGCGGATTGAGACGCACCACGTTGCCGGCGGCATCGGCCGGACCTTCGACCATCAATTCGCAGGGCAGGTTTTTTTCCATCAACACCATGCGCACCTTGCGCACGTAGGGGGAAGTGAGCGAGCCGTAGAGTTTCATGTCGGAGTCCTCAGTAGATAGTCCAGTGCCAGCCCGGCGAACACCGCGGCGCCAAACCGGTTGTTATTCAGAAACGCATGGAAGCAGCCATCGCGCGAGCGCGTCCGCATCAGCCACTGTTGCCAGCCCGCCAGCCCGGCGGCCAGCAACAGACCCATATAATAAGTCAGACCGAGCCCGGCGCGCGCGCCGGACCAGGCCAACAGCGCGAGCGTGAGCGCATGGAACAGCGCAATCATCAGCCGGTCGGCGCGACCGAACAATATCGCGGTGGATTTCACCCCGATGCGGATGTCGTCTTCCCGGTCCACCATCGCGTATGCCGTATCATAGGCCACCGCCCAGCAGAGCGTGGCACCGAACAAAATCCAGGCATCCGCCGGCACGCCGCCGGTCTGCGCCGCGAATGCCATGGGCACGCCCCAACCGAACGCCGCGCCCAGGTAGAACTGCGGCAAGTGCGTCCAGCGCTTCATGAAAGGATAGCTGGCCGCAAGAGCTGCTCCCACGAACGACAGCAGGATCGTGAGCCGGTTCATGCACAACACCAGCGCGAAGGCGCTGAGTGCCAGAACCACGAACAACGCCAGCGCCGCGCGCGGGCTGACGCGCCCGGCGGCCAACGGCCGGTTGCGCGTGCGCTCGACCTGCGGATCGAACTCGCGGTCGGCGTAATCGTTGATCACGCAGCCGGCCGAGCGCATCAGCACCACGCCGCTGACGAATACGAACAGCACCGGCAAGGAAGGCCTGCCCTGTCCCGCGATCCACAATGCCCACAGCACCGGCCAGAGCAGCAGCAATATGCCAATCGGACGATCGAGGCGCATGAGCCGCGCATAATCACGCAGCCGTTCAGCGATCATGGACACGGCGGGATACCCGGCAAAAAGATTTCGCTCACCAGCAACGGCTTGCCGCCGAGCGTAAACAGCGAGCGCCGTCCCCAGATGGTTTCCGGGCGCTGGTCCAGGTGCCGGATGGCGGCTGGATAGAGTTTGTCGCAGGGCGAGAGGCGCGCAATTTCGACCGGACCGCGTTGCATGCTCGGGTCGGCAAACAGCACTGCGCCGAGTGGGCGTGACTTGAGGCGCGTGAGGCAACGATGCGGACCGGTGAGCGTGGTACGTGGAATGACGGTACGCGCGAAAACCCATGGAGCGCCATCACACAATAGATGCACTTCGCGCACGAATCCCGCGCTGCCCGCGCGCATGCCCAACTCACGCACCTCGTTGAGCTGCGGGCGCGCCCAGCCCTGGAACAGCACCTCGACGCGGAAACACCCGGTGCAGGCCGACTGGATGCGGCGTGTGAGCGACGCCGGGTCGAGCAGCCAGCGCAGCACCGGCTCCGGCACGTCGCGGCGGTGCAGGCGCGAAGCCACGTGCCAATTTGGCTCGGCGCGGTGGCAGGCGCTGTGCAAACGGTTCGCTTCGGTGGGGTGGTCGGGGCGCTTCAAGTGGACGGCGTTCATGGGGGCATTATGCGTGACCGCCATGGATGGCGGAAGTGCGGAACACAGGAGCAGTTCATCCGCTGGCTGGTTTACACGGACCAAAGCATCAATCTAGGGTTGCAGCATTTCAACCAGCACCAGCTTGATAACAAAACCGAGCAGTCCGAGGGCGAGCGCGAGAAACAGCACGAACATGCCGAACTTGCCGGCCCTGGATTCGCGTCCGAGATTCCAGACGATAAAAACCATGAGCAGAATCAGGCCGCCGAGACCGATGATCAGCGACCACTCCTCGAATTGTTCGATGGTCATGATGACTACCCCGGAAAAGGGCGCGCAGCATAACACAGGCCTTTTGACGCCTTACACCTCGCCATAGTGCTCGCGCAGCCCCAGCCAGCGGCGGATAAGCGGCGCGACATGCTGCGGATATTTCTTCTGCAACAACTGCGCGGCATGTTCGATGTACGGCAACATGGCCTGATCGCGCAGCAGGTCGGCGATGTGGAACGCCTGCTCTCCGGTCTGGCGCGTGCCGAGCACCTCGCCCGGGCCGCGCATTTCCAGGTCGCGGCGCGAAATCTCGAAGCCGTCATTGGTCTCGCGCAGGATGCTGAGCCGCGCGCGTGCGTTCTCCGACAACGGCGCGCGATACATCAGCACGCAGGAACTCTGCGCGGCGCCGCGCCCGACCCGGCCGCGCAGTTGATGCAACTGCGACAGGCCGAGACGCTCGGCATTCTCGACAATCATGAGCGAGGCGTTCGGCACGTCCACGCCGACTTCGATCACCGTGGTCGCGACCAGCAGCTGGGTCTGCCCTTCCTTGAAGGCGCGCATCACCGCCTCTTTCTCCGCCGGCTTCATGCGCCCATGCACCAGCGCCACGCGCAGTTCCGGTAAGGCGGCCGTGAGCAGCGCGGCGGTTTCGGTCGCGGCCTCGGCCTGCAACAGGTCCGACTCCTCGATGAGCGGGCACACCCAGTACGTCTGGCGGCCCTCGCGGCAGGCGGCGTGCACGCGCGCGACCACCTCGGCGCGGCGCGTGTCCGGCAACACCACGGTCTCAACCGGCTTGCGCCCGGGCGGCAGCTCGTCGATCACCGACACGTCGAGATCGGCGTAGAACGCCTGCGCGAGGGTGCGCGGAATGGGCGTGGCGGTCATGATGAGCTGATGCGGCACGCGCCCGTTCTGCCGGCCCTTCTCGCGCAACAGCAGGCGCTGGTGCACGCCGAAGCGGTGCTGCTCGTCCACCACCACCAGACCGAGCTTTGCGAATTCGACTTCAGCCTGAAACAGCGCGTGCGTGCCGACCGCCACGGGTGCGCGGCCGGAGGCGATCAGTTCCAGCATGTTGCGCCGGTTGCGCGCATTAAGTTTCCCCGAAAGCCACGCCACCTCCAGCCCGAGCGGCTGCAGCCAATGATTGAAATTGCGCCAGTGCTGCTCGGCGAGCAGCTCGGTTGGCGCCATGATGGCCACCTGAAAACCGTCTTCGACGGCGGCGAGCGCCGCGAGCGCCGCCACGATGGTCTTGCCTGAACCAACGTCGCCCTGTACCAGACGCTGCATGGGATGGTTACGTGCGAGGTCGGCGCGGATTTCATCCAGCACTTTTTTCTGTGCGGCGGTGAGCGCGAAGGGCAAGGCGCCGAGCAACGCCTGCGCCAGCTTGCCGCTACCCTGCAGCGACGGCGCCTGCTGCGCTTGCAGGCGCGCGCGCAGGTGCTTGAGACTCAGATGATGGGCGAGCAACTCCTCGAATACGAGCCGGCGTTGCGCCGGATGGCGGCCCTGTTCCAGTTCCGCAACATCCGCCTTGGGTGGCGGGCGATGCACGTACAGCAACGCCTCCTGCAAGGTCGGCAACTTCATTTCGGTGAGCAGCTCATGCGGCAGCAACTCGGGCAGATGCGACAGATAACGGTCCAGCGCCTGCGCCACAAGTTTGCGCACGCTGAGCTGGTGCACGCCCTCGGTGACCGGGTAGAACGGCGTGAGGCTGGATTCAGGTTGGGGCGTGGCGGCCTCGCCCAGTACTTCGTATTCGGGATGGACCATCTCCAGGCCGGCCGCGCCGAGGCGCACTTCGCCGAAGATGCGCAGCGAGCGCCCGCGTTCCAGGTTCTGTTGCTGCGCGCCGGAGAAGTGGAAGAAACGCAAAGTCAGATGCCCGGTGCCATCGCTCACCCTGCACAACAGGCTGCGCCGTCCGCGGAACACGACATCGGTAAGCTCGACCTTTCCGGTGACCAGCGCTTCCTGTCCCGGCCGCAGGCTGCCGAGCGGCGTTATGCGCGTGCGGTCCTGGTAGCGGAACGGCAGATGGAACAGCGCGTCCTGCACCGTGCGCCAGCCAAGGCGCTGTTCGAGCTTGTCCTTGAGCTTCGGCCCGACGCCCTTGAGCGTCGTAATGGGCAACGTGGCAACGTCCATATTATTATTCAATGCAGCCGCAGATAAACGCAGATAACCGCGGATTAAAAGCCAAGACCGAATAAGTATTTATCTGCGTTGATCTGTGCTCATCGGCGGCTACGCTTCGCCTTTTTCTTTACTTTCTTTTTTACCGGTTTCTTCGCACGCACCGGGCCAAGCACCATAATGGCATCCATCTCCACCTGCGCGCCACGCGGCAGGGTGGCGACACCAACCGCGGCGCGCGCCGGATACGGTTCCTTGAAATACTGCGCCATGATTTCGTTGACCTGCGGGAAGTTCTTGAGGTCGATGAGGAACACATTGAGCTTCACAACGTCTTGCAAACTGCCGCCCGCGGCTTTGGCGACAGCCGCGAGATTGTCGAACACGCGTGTGATCAGGACACGAATCTCGCCGGCGACCATCTCGCCACTGGCCGGGTCGAGCGGGATCTGGCCGGACAGATAGACCGTGTTACCGGCCTTCACCGCCTGCGAATAAGTGCCGATGGCCTTGGGTGCACCGCTGGTGGAAATAATCTGCTTCTTCATGGAATGCTCTTCTGGTTTTTGAGTATGGAAACTAGCCTTTCATGCGGTTGATGCGGATCACCGGCTCGAGTGAACGCAGCCGGCGCAGGATGGCGGCGAGATGCACGCGGTCGCGCACTTCCACGGTGAAATCGATGGCCGAGTTGAGACCATCGCGCTCTTCGATGCTGACGGTGTCGATGTTGGCGTCGAGTTCGGCAATCACCGCCGCCACCTGCGCGAGCACGCCGCGCTGGTTCTTGACCTCGACGCGCACGTTTACCGGGAACACGCCCTCGATGTGTTCTTCCCAGTGTACGTCGATCCACTGCTCGGGGTGCTTGCGGAACTTGGCCACATTCGGACAGTCGGGGGTATGCACCGTGATGCCGCGACCGGCCGACAGGAAGCCGAGAATCGGATCGCCCGGGATCGGCCGGCAGCAGCGCGCGTAGGTCACGACCACGCCTTCCGTGCCGCGGATCGCAAGCTCGGCGGCCGCTTGCTTGGCCGGCACGCTGCCCGCATGTGATGCAGGCTGCAGCTGCAATGCCACGACGGTAGCCAGGCGGTTGCCCAAGCCGATGTCGGCCAGCAGGTCTTCCCAGCTCTTGAGCTTGAGACCCTTCAACAGTTCGGCCTTCTGGGCATCGCTCACAGCGGCGGGGTCGATCTGAATGTCCGTCAGCGCCTTCTCGATCAGACGCTCACCGAGGCTCACCGACTCGCCGCGTTGCAGGTTCTTGAGGAACTGGCGAATGTGCGCGCGCGCCTTGCTCGTCACCACATAGTCCAGCCACGACGGACTCGGCCGGCCCCACTTGGACGTCAGCACCTCCACGTGGTCGCCATTACGCAGCACCGTGCGCAACGGCACGAGCACATGGCTCACCTTGGCGCCGACGCAGTGGTTGCCGATATCGGTATGCACGTCGTAGGCGAAGTCGATTACGGTCGCGCCGCGCGGCAGCTTGCGGATGTCGCCGTTCGGCGTGAACACATAGACCTCGTCCGGAAACAGGTCGACCTTGAGGTGATCGAGAAATTCGTTGGCGTTACCGGCCTCGCTCTGGATTTCGAGCAGGTCGTGCAGCCAGGTGAGCGCGTGCTGCTGGCTGGTGTCGGCACCACCCGGCTCGCTGCTCTTGTAGAGCCAGTGCGCCGCCACGCCGGCCTCGGCTACGCGGTGCATTTCGCGCGTGCGAATCTGCACCTCGATCGACAGGCCGAACGGCCCGAACACCACGGTGTGCAGCGACTGGTAGCCGTTCGCCTTGGGGATGGCGATGTAATCCTTGAAGCGCCCGGGAATCGGCTTGTACAGGTTGTGCACCACACCGAGGATGCGGTAACAGGTATCGACGCGGTCGGTGACAATGCGGAACGCATAGACGTCGTACACCTGCTCGAACGGCAGCGACTTGTCGTGCATCTTGCTGTAGATGGCATACAGGCTCTTCTCGCGCCCGCTTACCTCGGCCGGCAGATCGTCCTTGGCGAGCTGCGACTGAATGGCGGCGCGCACCTTCTCCACAATCGCCTTGCGGTTGCCCTGGCGCTTGCGCATGGCCTCGGCCAGCACCCGGTAGCGCATCGGGTAGAGATGGCCGAACGCCTGATCCTCCAGTTCGTGCGCCCACTTGCGCATGCCGAGACGGTTGGCGTTGGGTGCGTAGATCTCGATGGTCTCGCGCGCGATCGCGCGCCGCCGCTCCGGCTTGAGCGAGGCGAGCGTGCGCATGTTGTGCAAGCGATCGGCGAGCTTGATGAGAATGACGCGGATGTCCTGCGACATCGCGAGCAGCATTTTGCGGAAGTTCTCCGCCTGCTCCTCTTCTTCGGTGCGGAATTCGATCTTGTCGATCTTGCTGACGCCGTCCACGAGCTCGGCCACGTCCTTGCCGAACAACTCGGCGATGCTGTCCTTGCCGTGGCGCGTGTCTTCGATGACGTCGTGCAGAATGGCGGCGCTGATGCTTTTGCCGTCGAGGTGCATGTGCGCGAGGATGCGCGCGACCTCGATGGGGTGAAAAATGTACGGCTCACCGCTGCGCCGGTGCTGGCCCTCGTGCGCCTCGGCGCTGAACAGGTAGGCGCGGTAAACCTCGGCAACCTCCGGCGCGCTCAAATACGACTCGAGCAGCGTGCACAGGTCGCCGATGTGGAAGCGGGCGCCCGAAGGCGCCGCCGGCTCAGGCGATGGGGCCGCTTTCCGGGGCAGCGGCGGCGTCGCCGACGGTTCCGAGTGGGCTGATGGTGTCGTCATCCATTTCTTCCCCGATCGCAGGCGAAGTCTCATCCAGAATGGCGCTGGTCACGAACCCCTCGGCAATCTCGCGCAGGGCGATCACCGTGGTCTTGTCGTTGGCGCGCGCCACAGTCGGCTCGGCGCCGAGCGCCAGTTGCCGGGCGCGCTTGGTGGCGACCAGTACGAGCTGGAAGCGGTTGTCGACGTTCTCAAGGCAGTCTTCAACAGTAACGCGGGCCATGGTGTCCTCTTGGGTAAAAACAGCGATAAATCAGTGAATTGTCGGGAAATTGTAACAGACTCGGCGCGGCACTGCCTGCCGCCCTTGCACTGACCGATTCATCAGCACGTCTGGCTGCCAGGCAGCTAGTTGTAACTAGCTGTTTTTCTTGGCTAAGAATCCGTCAGCAGGGCTTTGAGATCGATCCGGATTGGGCGCACCTGCTGCGGCTCGCCGCGCAGAATGGCCTTGAGGTCGTCGAGCGCAGCGTCGAAATCGTCGTTCACCACCACGTGGTCGAACTCGTTGTAGTGACTCATTTCCGCGACCGCCTCGCGCATGCGGCGGTCGATGATCTCCCGCGAATCCTGCTTGCGGTTGGTCAGGCGCTCGCGCAGCGCCGCACGCGACGGCGGCAGAATGAAAATGCTCACCGCCTCGGGCCGCCATTTCTTGATCGCGCGCGCGCCCTGCCAGTCAATATCCAGAATCACGCTCTTGCCGGACTGGATCTGGTCTTCAATCGCCAGCTTCGAAGTGCCGTAAGAATTGCCGAACACCGTAGCGTGCTCCACAAACTCGCCATTGGCAACCATGCGATCGAATTCTTCACGCGTCACGTAGTAATAGTGCACGCCGTGCTGCTCGCCCGGACGCGGCGCGCGCGTGGTGTGCGACACCGAGAAGGCGACACCCGGTGCGCTCTCGACCAGCGCCTTGGCGAGCGAGGTCTTGCCGGTGCCGGAGGCGGCGGAGAAGATAAAAAGTTTTCCGTTCATGGTCATTGGCGCGGGATTCTACACCATCCTATAACTGGCATCCGCGTGGGCACTTCGTGCCCACCCTACGAGGCTGTTTCCGTCTGGTAATCCTTTAGCTCAAGCAGAAAACTAATCAGGCTATCCGACAATTCCATACGAGATATAACAACACCATCGGCGACGGCCCAGCATAACCCGCGTCCGGACTGGATACAGCCTTGGGGAAACTTGTAATCAGTGTTCTTGTGTTTCTTCGCGGGCTCGAACTTCGCCATCGGAACCCTCAACCGCGTGAACTCGTATTTTAGTAACTGTGACTTTGACGTAATGTCTGCGTTGGGGTTTGTTGTCGTCAACCTCTGGTTTATCGTTCTTATCAATTCGTAGGTTGCTAATACCCATGTGTAGGACTTCCAAACCATTCCATGAAGCATGTCGTCAACAGCAGGAGTTGGATTGCCGGTCAATATGTTTGGGGAATCAAGATTGAGCATCTGATCATATTCAAAAAGAATTGCATCGTCATGCCCAAGCATTTGTATTAGCCAAATCAGTTCATTGAGATCGTTACTAAGCCAAAAATTTTGCCAGGAGATGGCCCTCCACTTATCTTTCCGGCTGCGCTCTACGTCCATAAGTCAAAACGAACCATGTAGGGTGGGCACGCTGTATGTGCCCACGCGTTCACTCTCCAAACTTCCCCTCAATCGGGATTGGGCACGCACCCCAATCGGAGGGAACCATTCCCGTATTAATGTACCGGTGTACCGTGGAGTGTGGCCATTCCTGCGGTGTCCGACTGTGACCGTGTTTGACCGGGTTATAGTGAATGTAATCGACGTGCTGTGCAAAATCCTCATCGTTTCGGATCTGGTGTTCCCAATAGCGCCGCTGCCACAGGGTGGATTCTCGATGCTTTTTCTTCGAGGCGCTTATCCATGACTCCCGTCGGTATTGCTGGCCACAGGCTACACTCACCCCTCGCTTGATTAGCGACCAACGCGTGGCGAAGTCGGCATCGCCGGGCGGCAAGGTCCAGAGGCAATGCAGGTGATCGGGCAGCAATACCCAGGCATCGACCACAAAGGGACGATGGATTCGGACTTCTTGGATCGCGTCGCGCAGGGCCGCGCGAATCGGGGCATCGCAGAGAATGGGTTGGCGTCGATAGGCAACCACTGTAAAGAAATAGGTGGCGCCGGGGGTGCTGGCACGACGATAGCGAGACATAGCCGATCATCCCTGACAGTTTCCGCGTGGGCACTTCGTGCCCACCCTACGAAAAAATATTATTCGATATTCTGCACCTGCTCGCGCATCTGCTCGATCAGCACCTTGAGGTCGACGGCGGCGTTGGTGACGCGCACGTCCGCGGCCTTGGAGCCGAGGGTGTTGGCTTCGCGGTTGAGTTCCTGCATGAGGAAATCGAGGCGCCGGCCGATCTGGCCCTTGTCGTCGAGTACGCGCCGCACTTCGTTGAGGTGCATAACCAGGCGATCGAGTTCTTCGTCCACGTCGGTCTTCTGCGCGAACAACAGCAGTTCCTGCTCGACGCGGGCCGGATCGAGTTCCGCGCGCACGTCTTGCAGGCGCGCAAACAGGCGATCGCGAAAATTCTGCCGGACCTCGGGCAACAGCGCGCGTACTCGCGTCGCGATTTCCTGCATGCCGTCGAGGCGCTGGCGCAGGATGGCGGCGAGCTGCGTGCCTTCACGCAGGCGCGTAGCGTCGAGTTCGCCCAAGGCTTCCGTCAGTAACACCAGCGCCGCCTTCTGTAATGCCTCGGCGTCCACGGCCGTGGACTTGAAAGCTCCCGGCCAGCGCAACAGATCGACCATGCGCCACGGCGTTACCGATCCGCCGGCGGCGGCCGCGACTCCCTGGGTTTTCTGCGCCAGCGCCACCAGGCGCGCGACCATGGACTCGTCCAGCACCACGTCTGTACCTTCGCGCGCAGCGAGCCGCAGATGACAATCCACCTTGCCGCGCCCGAGACACTTGCCGAGCTGTTCGCGCACCGCCGGTTCGATGGCGCGCAATTCATCGGGCAGCTTGAGGCTGAGCTCCAGATAGCGGTGATTAACGGCGCGCAGTTCCCATACCAGGCCGCCCCAGGGGGTGGCGGTTTCGCGCCGCGCAAACGCGGTCATGCTGGCTGTCATGGATTTACCCGATTTGTCTGATTTTGTTGATGTTAAACTGAACCGGCCGGAATGAAAAACACCGGTCCGCACACAGCCGGGTGATCTTGTCCTATTATTACGAATGAACCGGCGGCGAGGAGGAGATCGGAGACCGGTTTCCCTCGAATGACGAAACGGCGCCAAGGTACCGCATGAAGTTCAAGCGTCAGAAAAACACCCTGCCCAAGGGTTACCTGCTCACCCACTACCGCATCGAAAAACCGATCGGCGGCGGCGGGTTTTCCTATGTCTATCTGGCGATCGACGAGAAAAACGGCGACCCGGTGGCCATCAAGGAATACCTGCCGAGCAATCAGGCGCATCGCGTCGACGATTCGCGCGTTGAACCGCTGTCCGACGATACCGCCACCGCCTTCCGCCAGGGCATCAAACGCTTCTTCGACGAGGCCGCCGCGCTGGCCCGCATCAACCACCCGAACATTGTGCGCGTGGTGAATTTCTTCCGCGCCAATAACACCGTCTACATGGTGATGCGCTACGAACACGGCCGCGACCTGCGCTGGTACATCAAGCGCAAGGCCGGACGCCTGAGCGAGAACGTGCTGCGCGCAATATTCCCGCCGCTGCTGCTCGGCTTGCGTGACGTGCATCAGAACAACCTGCTGCATCTCGACATCAAACCAGCCAACATCTTCCTGCGCCCGGGCGGCAACCCGCTGCTGCTCGATTTCGGCGCGGCACGTATCGCCGTGGTCGGCAACCGCCCGGTCGGCCCGTACACCCTCACCCTCGGGTTTGCGCCCATCGAGCAACACCTCGGCGGGCACGTCGGCCCGTGGACCGACGCCTACGCGATCGGCGCATCCATGTGGTCGTGCATCAGCGGCCGGCCGCCGCCGCCCGCGACCGAGCGGCGCATTAAAGACACCTACAAACCGGCGGTGCGTCAGTACGGCCGTCATTACTCACCGCAACTGCTGGAGGCGATCGACTGGTGCCTGCAATTCCATCAACTCGACCGGCCGCAGAACGTGCAGTCACTGCTCGACTTCATGAACCCGCTGAGCGCCAGCGAACCCGTGCCGTCCGCGGACGGCCTGCTGGCGCGCATGGGCGTACGCATGCCGTGGAGCAGCTGACATGAAATACCAGCTTGCCTACCACAGCCTGGCCGGTGGCCGTGCCACCAACCAGGATCGCGTCGTGTGCGCGGAACGCGACAACGCCGTGCTCATGGTGCTGGCCGACGGACTCGGCGGCCACGAGGGCGGTGCGCTCGCCGCCGAGATCCTTACCCAGACTGCACTGCATGCGTTCGAGGCCGTGCGCCAGCCGGTCATCACCAAGCCCTCGACGTTCCTCGCGCTCACCATCATGCAGGCGCACAAGGCGATTTACGCGCGCGGCCAGGCGCAGGTGCCGCCGATTTCACCGCGCACCACCTGCGTGCTGTGCCTGGTGCAGAATGGCTATGCCTATTGGGCGCATGTCGGCGACAGCCGCCTCTACCATTTTCGCAACGGCCAGGCACTGACCCGTACCCTCGACCACACCGTCACCGAGCAAATGCACATCGACGGCCTGCTGAGCGAGGAAGACATGAAACGCCACCCGGAAAAGGCGCGCCTGCTCAAGGCCGTGGGCGGGCCGCACGCACCGAGCGTGAGTCTCGGCGAGGAAACTGTATTGCAGCGAAACGACACCCTGCTGCTGTGCACCGACGGGCTGTGGGAGGCGTTATCCGCCGACGAGCTGTACGGCTTCCTGAAATACGCGACGCTCGACGAAGGGATCGAGGAGTTGCTGCTCGCCGCGGAAAACCGCATGAAACAGCGCGCCGACAATCTGAGTGCCATCTGTCTGCGCTGGCTGGACAACGTCACCAGCACTTTGCCGATACAGTCGCAGGCGATAAAGGAAACCAACCACAAAACACTGGTCGAGGACGCGCACATCCGTAATGCTGGAAAGAAACTACGCGGGCAAAGCACCAAGGACGTTCAGGACAACACTCGCAAGACCCTGGAGAACACCATCGACGAGCTTGAGGCGTTTCTGTCGCACTTCGAGAAAAAGCCCTGAGCGGTTTTCCCGGGTTTGGGCCTGCGCAAAATTAACCATGCCAGGGAATGCATGCTTGCATAAAATTAACCATACTAATTCTTTTGCACTCCGGTATCGTTGCACCTCCCAATCGTACTGAACCAGAGGAATCCCCATGCGTCCCAGTGGCCGCGCGCCTGACGAACTGCGTTCCATCCGTTTTACCCGCCGTTACACGAAACACGCCGAGGGCTCGGTGCTGGTCGAGTTCGGCGACACGCGTGTGCTGTGCAACGTGAGCATCGACGAGAAAGTGCCGAACTTCCTCAAGGGCAAGGGCCAGGGCTGGGTGACGGCCGAGTACGGCATGCTGCCGCGCGCCACCGGCAGCCGCATGCAGCGCGAGGCCGCGGCCGGCAAGCAGGGCGGGCGCACGCAGGAAATCCAGCGGCTCATCGGCCGCAGCCTGCGCGCCGCCATCGACCTGAAGCGCCTCGGCGAGCGCACGCTCACGGTGGATTGCGATGTCATCCAGGCGGATGGCGGCACGCGCACCGCGAGCATCACCGGGGCGTGCGTGGCGCTGCACGATGCGCTCGGCGTGCTGCGCGCGCGCAAGCTGCTGACCACCGACCCGCTGCAACATCTCGTGGCCTCGGTGTCGGTCGGCATCGTGAAAGGCGTGCCGGTGCTCGATCTCGACTACGCCGAGGATTCCACCGCCGAAACCGACATGAACTTCGTGATGAACGAAACCGGCGGCTTTATCGAGATCCAGGGCACGGCGGAAGGCGCAACCTTCAGTGCCGCCGAAATGCAGGCCATGACCGCGCTTGCGCAGCAAGGCATTGCCGAGTTGATTCGCCAGCAGCGCGCCGCGCTGGAGTTGAGCGCGTGAGCAAGACCATCGTGCTGGCCAGCAGCAATGCCGGCAAGGTGCGCGAGTTCAACCAGCTGCTCGGCGGCTTGCAGCTTGATGTTGTGCCGCAGTCGCAGTTCAACGTGGCCGACGCCGACGAAACCGGCCTGACATTCGTCGAAAACGCCATCCTCAAGGCACGCAACGCCGCGCAACACACCGGTCTGCCAGCCATCGCCGACGACTCCGGCCTGGAAGTGGATGCGCTGCACGGCGCGCCCGGCATCTACTCGGCGCGCTATGCCGGTCCGAAGGCGACCGACGCCGAGAACCTTGAGAAACTGCTCACCATGCTCAAGGACGTGCCGGAGCAAAAACGCGGCGCGCGTTTCCAGTGTGTGCTCGTCTACCTGCGCCACGCCCTCGACCCCACGCCGCTCATCTGCCAGGGCACATGGGAAGGACGCATTCTCACCGCACCACGCGGCACCAGCGGTTTCGGTTATGACCCGGTGTTCTTCGTGCCCAACCGCGCCTGCAGCGCCGCTGAATTGCCCCCCGAAACCAAAAACGCCCTGAGCCATCGCGGTCAGGCTCTGCGTCAACTTCTTGTCACCCTTTCGGGCCGAAACTAGGCTTCGCAGTCGTTGCGCAGATGTTGATGCCGGTTTCACGCCCGGATCGCAATAAAATCTATTGAATTCATTACGTTGCTGATTGCCCCCGGTGTGCTGAGCACACTTTCCGGCATGTTTTGTGCAAGTACATGATATCTACCCAGCAAGCCTGAAAATCCGCTTACGTCGCGAGGATAGCCAGGGAGCATGCGCCACGAGACTGGAACAACGGTTCACCTGAGCACCAAGCCTGACCGGCGTCCATACGCCACCGGGTTGCTGCGCATGTTGCGCGTCAACACCCTGCGCGGCCGTTTTCTGTACATGGCCAGCCTGATGATGGCCCTGCTCGTGATCATGGCCTGGGTCGTCAGCGGCCGGGTCTATGAAGTGTCGAGCGACAACGCCGCCAACCTCACCGATCGTCACAAGGTGTATGCGCTGACACGCAACATGAGCAATGCGATGTGGGAGGCGCAGCAGGATTTGCAGCATTTCATGCTCCAGCCCAGCCCGGCAAAACGCGAACGCTTCGCCCTTACCCTTGCCTACCTGATCGACGACAGCGGACAACTCGCACAAACCACTTGGGCGCGACGCAACAGCGGCATGCGCGAGCGTCTGGAGAACCAGCAGCGCGGCCTGCGCCAACTGCGCGCCGAGGGGTTGCGCCTGATGGAAATACGGCAGTCGCCGCTGCACACCTTCCCGGCGATGCCCATCATGATCAGCAAAATGCAGCCTTATACCGATGAATTTATTTCGATCACGGCGCTTGCCATCGAAGAGGCCAAGGGGCACGTTTCCAGTCCTGGCCAACTTGAAGCACTGCAGTTGTTCTACGACTCTCTGTACGCCTGGTCGCGCATGACCGATGCCTTCCGCTTATATGTGTCCAACCGCTTTGGCATTTTCGATATCTCGCCAGAGACGGCGATGGGCATTCAGGCCGCGGCCGTGGAGGATTTCTCGAAACGCCTACTTGGCGATTTCGGGCTCCTCACGGAAGTCGACAAGCGCGGCCTGCTACGGTTCGAGCAGAGCGCCGCGCTTGAGAACATGCAAGGCCTGCACCAGCAGTGGCACAAGGCATGGAAAGAGGCCAAGACGATCTGGTCTTCCGAAAGCTGGCGCCTCGACACCCAGCTGCTGCGGAACTCGGTCGAACCGCTATTTGCGCGCACCTGGAGCGGTGTGCGTGAAATTGAGAAAGAGGTCGATGCGAATTCGGCCGAGGACCTGTCACTGCTGGCACAGGTTGCGGCACGTATCTCCGACTCGCTGTGGCTGGTTGTGCTGCTGGGGCTGGCCGCCAGCCTGTTAATGTTCGCGATTTTCGAAATCCAGATCCGCCAACCGATTGCGCGCGTGGTAAAGGCGCTCAAAGCCGAGGCTGCTGGCGAGGCGGACATCATCATTCCCGAGACGCACCTGATCGAAACCCGTGAGTTGGCCGTGGCCTTCGATCTCATGCGGCGCGAGGTGCATTCGCGCCAGTCGCGCCTGGAAGCCGTGCTGCACTATGCGGCCGAAGCCATTATTACCATCGATGAACACGGGCTCATCGAAAGCTTCAATCCGGCGGCCGAGCGGTTGTTCGGTCGCGACGCCGCGGAGGTGCTCGGCAACAATGTCAGTCTGCTCATGCCCGAACCGCATCGCAGCGAGCACGATGGCTATCTGCAACGCTACCTGGATGCCGGCGGGAAACATGCCATCGGCCAGGCACGTGAGGTCGAGGCCCTGCACAAGGACGGTACCCTGTTTCCGGTCGAAATCAATGTGAGTGAAATGTGGGTGGATGGCCGGCGTCTGTTCACCGGAATCCTTGCCGACATCAGCGAGCGCAAGGCCATGCTGGACCAGCTCGAGTTGACGCTTGAACAGCTCAACACGCGCGAGCAGCGTCTGCACACCATTCTCAACAACACCGCCGAAGGCATTATTACCTTCGACGAGAACGGGGCCATCGAGGGTTTCAACCAGTCGGCCGAGAAGCTGTTCGGCTGGGTCGAGGATGAGGTCATCGGAACTTCTATCGCCCTGCTCATTTCGCAGGACACCCGCGAGAACCGGGATGACTACCTGGAGCACTTCATGCGCGCCGAGATCCAGCGGCTGATCGGTCACGAAGGCGAGCTGGTCGGGCGTCACAAGGATGGCAGCGGCTTCCCGATGGCGGTCAAGATCAGCGGCATGTGGCTGGAGAACCGGCAGAAGTATATCGCCATGGTGTCGAACATCAGCGAGCGCAAGGCGCTGATGGAAAACCTGCGCAAACTGGCCGAGCACGACGGCCTGACCGGCCTGTACAACCGCACCTACTTCCAGGGCGAGATGGAGCGCGTCGTTGAGCGCATGCGTCGCAGTGAAATTTCAAACTGCGCACTGCTGTACATCGACCTCGATCATTTCAAATACGTGAATGACACCCTCGGCCATGCGGCTGGCGACAAGCTGCTGATCGATGTGGCGGGCATCCTCACCCGGCGCGCGCGAAAGAGCGATCTTGTGGCGCGTCTCGGCGGCGACGAGTTCACGGTGCTGATGTACGACACGCAACCGAAGCAAGTGGAAAAAGTGGCCGATTCGTTTCGCCGGCAGCTCGCGGACTTCAATTTTAATTTCGAGAGTCAGTCCGTCACAATCGGCTGCTCGATCGGCGTGGCCGTGATCGAGCCGTCCGCGCAGTCACCGGCCGAGGTCATGTCGCGGGCCGATCTCGCCTGCCACATCGCGAAGCGCTCCGGACGCAACCAGGTACACTTGTTCGTGCCAGACGATGCGAAGGACGTCGCCACCATGTCGCTTGATATGGGCTGGTCGCGGCGTATCCGCGATGCGGTCGAGCTCAACCGCTTCACGCTTGCCTGCCAGCCGATCGTCAGCACCCGTACCCGCGAAACGAAAATCCATGAAGTTCTGATTCGCATGCTGGACGAAAATGGCGGGCTCATCATGCCGGGCGGCTTCCTGCCGACAGCCGAGCGTTTCGGCCTGTCGCTGGACATCGACCGCTGGGTGATCGCCAATGCCATCGAAACCCTGGCGGAGCAGCGCGTTATGCAGCCAGAGCTGTGCTACACCATCAACCTGTCCGCGCAGACACTCAATACGCCCGCCATCTGTGTCCTGATACAGGACAAACTGCGCGAAACCGGCGTCGATCCGGCGGCACTGATTTTCGAAGTCACCGAGACCGCTGCCATCGCCGACCTGAATGCCGCCGCTGCCTTGCTGGGACAACTGCGCGCACTCGGCTGCCGCACGGCGCTCGACGACTTCGGTTCCGGCATGTCGTCGTTCGCCTATCTCAAGGAACTGCCGGTGGACATCGTCAAGATCGACGGCCGGTTCGTGAAACACATCGCCACCAGCGTGGTGGACAAGGCCATGGTACGCGCCATGAACGACATTGCCCATGCCCTCGACAAGGAAACCATCGCCGAGTTTGTCGAAGATGAGGCAGCATTCCAGATATTGATCGAGCTCGGTGTCGACTATGGCCAGGGCTACCACCTGGGAAGACCGGAAATTGTTGCGCCGTGCAGCGCCATTGCCGCACGTGCCGGTGTGGCCGGATTCTGCCGTATCTAGAATTTTCTGCGCTGCAGCGCATTCCCGAATCTGTCACAATCCGTTTCATTCCCCACACGCCGTTTTGACGTTCGCCATCACATCGCATGCCGCAGAACCGCGCCTGGCGCCTGAAAATTATCGCTGCCTTTGCATTGGTTTATGTGGTCTGGGGATCCACGTATCTCGCGATCCGCATCGGCGTCGCTACACTTCCGCCGGCGCTGTTCGCCGGCGCGCGCTTTCTCCTCGCCGGTCTGTTGCTCGCGGCCTACGCGCGTTTCGCCGGGCAGTCTTTCCCGAACGGTCGCAGTGAGTGGAAAACCATCGCCGTCGCGGCCGTGTTCCTGCTGGTCGGCGCCAACGGCCTCGTGGTGTGGGGCGAACAATGGGTGCCGTCCAACCAGGCAGCGCTGATCGCCGCTACCGTGGCCTTGTGGCTGGCCGGTCTCGGCACGCTCGGACCGCAGGGCGAGTCGTTTTCGCGCCGGCGCATGGCTGGCCTGCTTACCGGGTTCGCCGGCGTGGCAGTGCTGATGTGGCCTGCGGATGGATTCGTGTTGACACACTTCAGCGCACAACTCGCCATCCTGCTTGCAGGCCTTTCGTGGGCGGCAGGTTCGATCTACATGAAACGACGAAAGCCTTCGACACCAGCACTCATGGCAGCCGCGATGCAATCCCTCACGGCGGGCGCGCTGCTCGGCATGATCGGCCTGGCGGATGGCGAGGCCACACGTTGGGCCTGGAACATTGAAGCAATGGCAGCCCTCGCCTATCTGATCGTGTTCGGCTCGTGCCTCGCCTATGCCGCCTACGTGTGGCTACTGCACGAAGTGAGCCCCACGGCACTCGGCACCTATGCCTATGTGAATCCGGTGGTGGCGGTTGCGCTCGGCAGCTGGCTGCTGAGCGAATCTCTCAGCAGCACGCAGATGGCCGGGATGCTGGTGGTTCTGCTGGGCGTGCTATTGGTGAGCCTGCCGGCCAGGCCGGCCAACGCCGCTCCGGCCGGGTGGCGCTGAACGCAGGTACCACCCGGTATCGAATGCAGTATCATGTCTTTCACTCAGCCCCATTCCCTTATGTTTCATTTCAACGCCCCGCCACCGCTTTCGCTCTACATCCATTTTCCGTGGTGCGTGCGCAAATGCCCGTATTGCGACTTCAACTCGCATGCCGTGCGCGGCGACATCCCGGAAGACCAGTACGTCGATGCCCTGCTTGCCGATCTTGAATCCGATTTGCCGCGCGTGTGGGGCCGGCCGGTGCGTTCGGTGTTTCTCGGTGGCGGCACGCCCAGCCTTTTTTCACCCGAGGCGATCGAGCGCCTGCTGGCCGGTGTGCGTGCACGCGTCACACTCGTGCCTGAAGCGGAAATCACGCTGGAGGCCAACCCCGGCACCATCGCCGCTCCTGCGCATCCTGCGCCCGCGACGCACATGGATGTGCAAGTATCGCGAGAGGCAGGAAGCCGAGAGCGACCGGCATTCGCACATCCCTGTGCAGCAGAGACCGAGCGTTTCCGTGGTTATCGCACAGCCGGGGTGAACCGGCTGTCCATAGGCGTTCAGAGTTTTCAACCCGGGCAATTGCAAAAACTCGGACGCATCCACGGACGCGATGAGGCGATTGCGGCCGCGCAGGCGGCGCGTGCCGCCGGCTTCGACAATTTCAATCTCGATCTCATGTTCGGCCTGCCGCAACAGACGCTTGAAGAAGCGCTGGCCGATTTGCGCACGGCGCTGTCACTCAATCCGACCCATCTGTCGCTGTACCAGCTCACGCTCGAACCGAATACGATTTTCCATGCCCAGCCGCCGGAGCTGCCGGACGAAGATGTGCTGGCGGCGATGCAAGAAACGTTGCAGGCCGAACTGGCGATTGCAGGATTTTCTCAATACGAAGTGTCCGCGTACGCACGCGCCGGGCAGGAGCCCAAGTGCCGCGAAGCACATGGATGTGCGAGTGTTACGGAAGGCAGGACGCCGGGAGCGGCCGAAGCACATGGAAGTGCGAGAGTGGCCGCCGGGCACCGTTGCCGGCACAATCTCAACTACTGGCAGTTCGGTGATTATCTTGGCATTGGCGCTGGCGCACATGCCAAGATCACGGCAGCAGACACCATCACCCGGCTGTGGAAGCTGAAACAACCGCGCGACTATCTTGCAACAGCTGGCACCCCTGGCGTATTGGGCGGCGAACATCAACTCGCCAAAGAAGACGTGGCATTTGAATTCATGCTCAATGTCCTGCGACTGACGGAAGGCTTCCCGCCCATGCTGTTTGCCGAGCGCGCCGGGCTGCCGTTTGCAGAAATTGAAACTGCGCTCGCGCGTGCCATGGCACGCGGCCTGGTTGAACAGACCCATGAACGCATTCGCCCCACGGCGCTTGGCCTTCGCTTCCTCAACGACCTCATCGCCCTGTTTCTGCCAGAAGGCGAATCACCTTCTCCAGCCGGACGACACAAACACTGACCAGTGGAAGCTGGTTCTCGATGAGCGGCACGCGGAGTATCGCGCATTCAGTTTTTCCTGAGGGTTGCACCTGCTAGAATCCCGACGCATTGCAGTTCCAGAACAAGTAACCCAGAACGCATTTTCTACCCATCCACTCATTCACCAGAAAGCAGGAGAACCATGAAAAACAGGAACCTCGTTATTACTCTCGCGCTGCTCGGCGGTCTGATCGTCGCCGGTGCTGCGCAGGCGGAAGGAAAAATCTATGTCGGTGGCAAGCTCGCCGTCGCGGACGCCGACATCGCTGGATTTGATAACGCCTACGTTGGTGGCGTGTACGGCGGCTACAACCTGCTTGGCAAGGACGCGCAATTCGCCGCCGACCTGAATGGTGGCACGCTGGCCGTGGAAGGCGAAGTCCTCTTGACCCTGTCGAAGGGCAAGGCCGCTGCTGCCGGAAAGTGGGACATTACCAACTTCGGCGCCTATGCCGCCTACCGCCACCCGATCACCGACTACTTCTACCTGAAGGGCAAGGTCGGCCTGGTCCGTTACGACATCGACACCACACTGCCTTCGGTAAACTCGGGCGCGGAGACCAAGATTGCCGCTGGCATCGGCGCCGGCTGGAAAGTTGGTCCCGGACGTCTCGAGGCCGAAATCGCTACTTATGAAAGCGATGTATTGGTCCTGAGCGCCGGCTTCCACATGAACTTCTGAGGAAGACCGTGCTGCATAAAAAACCCGGCTTCGCGCCGGGTTTTTTATTTCCAGGGATGTAATGGATGCCGCGTGCGCGCTGATCGTGGCTGTCAGCGGAATACCTGTTTCAACAAGTCGGTACCGCGGGCCAGCGGGTTGCGGCGGATACGCTGTTCCTCCTCCGCCATGAGCAGGTAAAGACCGTCGAGCGCCGCGCGCGTGACATAGGCATCGAGATCAAGACGCCCGGGCTCCACAGCCTTTTCCAGAAACGCCGCCTTCTTCATGAGACGTTTATACGACGCGGTCACGTTGGCATGCGCCGTGGCGTCCGCAACAATTGGCCTGAGACGTTCGCGCAACGCCGTTTCCGTATGCTCGCGGAAATAGCGCGTGGCCGCATCGTCGTTGCCGCGCACAATAGCCGCCACGTCGTTCAGCGACATGTCGTGGATTGCGGCCAGCAGCACCGGCTTGGCTACCGGAACCGCCGCTTCGGCGGCGCGGTTCAGGCTTTCGGCAAATTCTTCAGCGTAACGCTCCAGGCCATAACGGCGCAGGGCCTTCTCGATGCGACGCAGTTCCTCCGGCAAAGGAACACGTACCCGCGGATTCGCCCAATAGCCGTCTGCGCGTCCCAGGCTGTTCACGGCAGTGTCCGCAGACTGCGATAGCGCCTGACGGACCGCTTGCGCCTGCATGGCGGGGTCCATCGCTGTGTGTTCACGCTTCTGGCCACTCGGTGCGCCAGCGCAAGCCGTCACGGAGAAACAGAACAGGAGTATGGCGGGAACAGTCTTCATAGCCACAAAGCATGGCACGGATTCGGCCAATTGTGCACGGTAACCGTGTGCCCCGGCGCCCGGCGGTCGCTTCCGCACGTCCGAGTGCTTCGGTCGCTCCCGGCGTCCTGCCTTCCGCAACACTCGCACATCCATGTGCTTCGCGGTACTTGGGCCCCTGCCCGGTGCGGCGCGTCCGTCCGGGAATCGGCTAGAATAGCCGCACCCCAATACCGGAAACGACGCCATGCTCTGGCTCAAGGCCCTGCATATCATTTTTATGGTCACCTGGTTCGCGGGGCTTTTTTATCTGCCGCGCTTGTTTGTGTACCACGCACTGAGCACCGATCGCGTGAGTCTCGAACGTTTCAAGGTCATGGAACGCAAGTTGTTCTTCGGCATCATGACCCCGGGGGGCGTACTGTCAATTTTATTCGGTGCCTGGCTATGGCTGGGTTACGACTTTCATGGCGGCTGGCTCGTGGCCAAGCTTGTGCTGGTCGCGGTCCTGATCGCCTATCACCTGTATTGCGGCGTCCTGTTGCAGGATTTCAGGCGTGACCGCAACCGCCATGGGCATGTTTTCTATCGCTGGCTGAATGAATTCCCGGTGCTGATTCTGATCGGAGCAGTGCTGCTGGTGGTGCTCAAACCTTTTTAGGGAGCACGCTACATAATATTGCCCGTCCAGGCGCGGCCAACTTTATGTATAATTGAATTCTAATATAGATGTCCCGATATAAGACGGCATCAAAAACAAAAAAGCTTGTTCGTTGGCGGAAAGGATGGGGAGCCGTTGCCGATCATGGAGAGCACCAATGCAAAAATATTTCCTGTCGCTGGCTCTGTTGGGGGCGCTCGCGCTCCCCGCGCATACCGCCGTTGCCGGTCTCTTAAGTCTCGATGAAGCGATTCGCCACGCCCTGAATCAGAACCCGGAACTTCGCGCCGCCGGACGCCAGACACAGGCAGCGGATGCGCGCGCCGACGCCGCCAAGGGCGCGTTCCTGCCACAGGTCGGCGTGCGTTACCTGGTGCGGCGCAGCGACAATCCGCTCGATGCCTTTGCCGACAAGCTCAATACCCGCACGGTCGATCCCGGCGCCGATTTCGGTGCACAGGCACTCAACTATCCAGAAACCAGCACACTCCACACCACCCAGTTGTCGATAGAACTGCCGCTCTACACCGGCGGGCGCCGTATCGCCGGCATACGCGAGGCCGGCGCCTATGCCGAAGCGGCACGTCTCGGCTACGAGCACCGCCAGCAGGCCACTGCCTACAACACCTTGCAGGCCTACCGTGTTGCCCAGGCCGCGGTCCATGCGGCAAGTATTGCGGACGACATGGTTCAGGCAGCGCGTGAGCACGCTGAAACCACTGCACGCCTGGCACAGCAGGGACGCATCGTGACCTCCGATCGCATGACCGCCGAACTCAATCTCGCCGCTGCACAGGGACTGCGTGCACAGGCCTCAAACCGTCAGCGCCTCGCACTTGAAGAACTGCGGCTGGTTACAGGCTTGTCCGCAGATGCCGCGATGATGCTGCCACCCTGGGAGGCCCCGGCAATCGTGACCGCGGCGTCAGCCACCGCGGAGAGCGAAAAACACGCGGTAGCCGCCCGCAAGGATCTCAAGGCAAGCGAAGCATTGGTCCGCGCGAGCCGCGCGAGAATCACCGCGGCGCGCGGCGCCTTCCGGCCACAGGTCGGTGTGGTTGCCGCTGATTCCTGGTACGACAGCAATGCCGCGCTCGACAACAAGTCGCAGAGCATCATGGGCGTGGTGAGCATGAATCTCTTTAATGGCGGGCGCGACTGGCATGGCCTGACTGCCGCAAACCATGATACCGAGCAGGCCGAGCTGCGCCTCGAAGGCCTGCAGCAGGCCGTGCGCGGCGAAGTGCGCGCGGCCGCGAGTCGCCTGTCCGAGGCGACCGCGCGCCGGGAGATTGCCGCACAAAGCGTCGACAAAGCGCGTGAGAATGTGCGCCTGATCAAGCAGCGTTACGGCGAAGGCCGCACCATTCTCATTGACCTGCTCATGGCAGAGCGCGTCCTGGTCGAAGCGCGTAACGAAGCGCTGACCGCCGGCCTCAACCAGGAATTGAGCGCCGCCCAGCTGCAACTCGCCGAAGGCAGCTTTCCGCTGCCGGGTGAACTGCCGGCTCATTAACGAAACCCTGTTGCGCTCGTTTTTTCACAATCTGTCCGGGAGTTGTCATGCATTTTCCGAGTCGCCTTGTTGCCGTTTTCGTTGCCGCCACCCTGCTGCTTGCCGCCTGCGACAAGCCGCCCGCGGAACAGGCAAAACCTGCGTCACTAACTCGCCCGCTTCTGCTGCTCGACACAAAGGCCGGCCGGATGCTGGTACCACAAGCGGCGATCGTCGAACGCGGAGGCATTCCCGGCGTGTTTGTGTTAACCGAAGAAGGTCAGGCGCGCTTCCGCATGGTGCGTACCGGCAAAACCGTGAACGGCCGGATTGAGATTTTGAGTGGCCTGAATGGCAGCGAAACTCTGGTCGCTGATGACCTGCGTGATGTGCATGACGGCAGCCTGATCCAGAAAAAATAAGGGGCTCAACCATGGAGAAGAAAAACACAGGCCCGACAGCCACCGAGTTGAATATTGCCGGGCGTATCGCGAATTATTTCGTCGACAGCAAGCTCACCGTCCTCGTTATTCTGGTGGCACTGCTCGCCGGAACCATGGCGATTCTCAGCACACCGCGCGAGGAAAACCCGCAGATCGTGGTGCCGGCGGCGAACATCATCGTTTCCAAGCCCGGTGCGTCGCCAGAGGAAATTCAGCAACTGATCGTAAAACCGCTTGAAGCCATTTTGCAGGGGCTGAAGGGCGTGGAACACACCTATGGCGTGGCACTGGATTCCATGGGCATAGTGAGCGTGCAGTTCGCTGTCGGCCAGAACAAGGAAGACTCGCTGGTCAAACTGTACGACCGCATTATGAGCAATATGGACCGCATGCCGCCCGGCACGCGTCAACCGCTCATCAAGCCGGTAGACGTGGATGATGTGCCGATGCTGACCATCTCGCTGTCATCCGACAGCCTGGATGATCGCCGGCTGCGCGCCATCGCCAATGACGCGCTCGAGCACCTGCGGCGTGTCGACGGTGTTTCGGCCACATTCATCCATGGCGGGCGGGCGCGCCAGATCAGTGTCCAGCTCGATCTCGATCGCATGCGCCTGTACAGCGTCACGCTGCTCGACATCCGGCGGTCGCTCGAAGCGACCAACGTCGATATCCCGTCCGGCACGCTCGTGAATCGCAACACGGTGGGCACCGTGTCTGCCGGCGGCATGCTGCGCACCGCCGACGATGTCGGCAACCTGGTCGTGGCGCTGCATGCCCACCGCCCGGTGTATCTCAAGAATGTTGCCGTCGTCAGCGATGGTGCCGGCGAAATTGAACATGTACATCGCATTGGCTACGGCCCGGCGTACTCGGGAGACAAGCCGGCCGACATCGAGACGGGTGCGGTCGCCATCGCACTCGCGAAACGCAGCGGCATGAATGCCGTGTCGGTCGCAGATAACGTAGTAAAAGAGCTGGAACGCATTCGTGGCAAAGTGATTCCGGGCGCGGTCAAGGTCAACGTCACGCGCAACGACGGCCAGCGCGCCAATGACGCGGTCAATACGCTCATTGAACACCTGGCCATCGCCATCGGCACCGTGGTACTGCTGCTCATTGCTTTCCTCGGCTGGCGCGCGGCTTCCATTGTGACCATCACCATTCCGCTGATCCTGTTTGTCACGCTGGCGGTCGGCATGGCCGCCGGCCAGAGCATCAACCGCATCACCCTGTTCGCGCTGATTCTGTCGCTTGGCCTGCTGGTAGACGACTCGATCGTGGTCATCGAGAACATCTATCGCCACTACGCAAAGAAGGGTGTGGATCATTTACGGGAAGCAGGCCTGCACATAAATAGCCATTTGAATTCGGAAGCAGGCCTGCACAAAAATAGCCTTATGAAGTCGGCCGTACAGGCGGTGAACGAAATTGGCAAGCCAACCAACCTCGCGACCTTCACCGTGATTCTGGCGTTTCTGCCAATGTTCTGGGTGACGGGCATGATGGGCCCGTACATGGCGCCGATCCCGTTCAACGTGCCGGTGGCCATGCTGGTATCACTCGCCATTGCCTATACCGTAGCGCCGTGGGCGGCGCTGCGCTGGCTCGAGGGCAAGAATCTGGCGCACGACGCGCACGCGCACGAACACATGCCCGGCTGGCTGGAACGCAATTACGTGCGGTTGTTCACGCGCCTGCTCGACGAGCCGGCGGCGCGCAAGCGCTTTTTCATTGGCGTAGCGGCGGCGCTGACTACCGTCATGCTCATGCCGGCCGCAAGCCTGGTGCAGTTCAAGATGCTGCCCAAGAACAACACCAACACGTTCAACATCACCGTGGACATGCCGGAGGGCACGGCGCTTGAGGAAACCGATCGCGTGGTGCGGCGCGTGGGTGACATCGTGCATCAGCATCCGCAGGTCGTCACGTACGAATCCACGGTCGGCGAACCCGGCGTGGTGGATTTCAACGGCCTGCTGCGCGGTGCTGGCCTGAAGCGCGGTCCGAATGTCGGCGAGGTGCGCGTGAATCTGCGCGACAAGCACGACCGCTGGACTTCCTCCATCAGCATCGCGCTGGAACTGCGCAAACCGATCGCTGACTTGGCCAAAGAAACCGGCGCCGACATCAAACTGGTCGAAGATCCGCCCGGACCACCGGTACGGGCCACCATTCTCGCCGAACTGTACGGGCCGGACTACAAACAGCTGCTCAAGATTGCCAAGGAGTTGCGCGCGGAAGTGTTTGCCAAAACCGGAGACGTGGTGGACATCGATGACTCCAGCACGGCGGACGTGACCGAGTACCGCATCAACGTAAACCGCGAGAAGGCATCACTCGCCGGCATCCTGCCGGCGCAGGTGGCGGAAACACTGCAGGCGTTCCTGGCCGGTTACAACGTCGGCACCGTGCACATCGAGCAGGAAAAGGAACCGGTGCCCATCCGCTTCCAGATTCCGGTTGCCGATCGGGTCGAACCGGCCGACCTGCGCAAGATTTTCTTCGTCAGCCCGCAGGGCGTGCGCGTGTCGCTCGCCGACATCGCCGACATCGTCAAGGTGACCGCGCCCAAGCCGATCCAGCACAAAGACCAGCGGCCGGTCGTCTATGTTACCGGCGAACTCGCCACCACCTCACAGGTGTACGCGGTACTGAAGATGTGGAGTTACCTGAGCAGCCACGAATTGCCGGGCGGCGTGAAACTCACCCAGTACTTCATGGCCGATCCGGACACGCTCGGCTATAGCCTGCGCTGGGACGGCGAGATGCGTCTCACCCTGGACGTGTTCCGCGATCTGGGTGCGGCATTCATCGTAGCGCTCATGCTGATCTACCTGGTGCTGGTCGGTTACTACCGCTCCTTTGCCACGCCGATGATCGTCATGGGCGCGATTCCGCTCACCCTGATCGGCGTGTTGCCCGGGCACGCACTGCTCGGCCAGTACTTTACCGCCACGTCCATGATCGGCGTCATTGCGCTCGCCGGTATCGTGGTACGCAACTCGCTGCTGCTCATCGACTTCATCCTCGACTTCCGGCGTGAAGGTCATGAACTGCGTGAGGCCGTCATCCAGGCCGGCACTACACGCATGCGGCCGATCCTGCTCACCGCGTTCGCCATCATCCTCGGCACCTTCATCATGGTGTTCGATCCGGTTTTCGGCGGACTGGCCGTATCGCTCATCTTCGGCACCTTCGCCTCGACGGTGTTGACGCTGTTTGTGATTCCGCTGGTGTACTACCTGTACGAACAGCGCTCGCTGCGGAAAAGCTGACTATACTGTTCAGCGCCCGGCACCACGTCGAGGGACCCTGCCTGCCACTGCCAAAAAGTGGCAGGCATCTCCTGCTTGTATGAATGCGTTCACTTCCTGCCTGTTCGTAACCCATTGCACAGAATGGACTTCCTAACCAAATCTACACCGGCACCTTTCTTGCACTAGTATTCCGGGTTTAGACCCCCGTAATGACAGATACTTCATGGAATTTTCTGAGTTGCTGACGAGTACGTTAATAAGGAGCAGTCACCCGATGCACACAGCAACATCTCTATCCGTCCTGCTTGCCAAATCCACGCGTCTGAGCGTCATTCTTGCCCTGATGGTCGTGAGCAGCCTGGCCAGCGCCCTGGTGGCCTCGCGGCCGTCGCACGCCGATGATGATGAATATGTTCGCAGCATGCGTTCGGAGGGTCACAAGCTCGAACAGCTGGATCGGCCACCCGCCACAGCTGATGAGAAAAATACCGATACCCTTGTCAAGGATTTCGAGGCGGCGTTGATCCAGGACTCTCCGGACAGCTACCGCATTTACCAGCAGTTGACGCCCGAAAAACGCCAGGCCGTTTTCAAGTTATACCTGGAAGAACGCAATCTCAAAACCGTGCGGCGCCGAATCATCGACTTGCGCCTCGGCGGCTGAACCCATCCCTGACCTGGAGCTATCCCATGCTGCGATCTGCCGTCTATTTCGTATACACGTTGTTTCTCGTTACTGCCGCCAGTGTTCACGCTGCTGAAACAGTTGAGATAAAAATTACCGAAAACCTGCCGTATCTCGACGTACAACATGACGGGCAAACCATTCGCATTCAGCGTAACCAGAATGAGGAAAACGTCATCACCGGCGGTTTTGCCAAAACCTCGCGCAAGTGCCCGCCCTTCTGCGTGCACAGCATGCTGGTTGCGCCCGGCGTTTCCACCGTGGGCGAGCTTGAGTTGCTCGACTTTATCAAGCAACGCGTCGCCACCAGCACCGGTCTTCTGATCGATGCGCGTACCACGGAGTGGTTCGCCAAGGGCACGATTCCGGGATCGGTCAACATCCCGTTCTTTGTTTTCCAGAAGGAAAGCAACGACCCGGAACTGAAGGCCGTGCTCGATCGAATCGGCATCAAACCACGCACACCGGGAATCATCGAACGTCTGTGGGCATCGATCAAGCGCCTGTTCGGTGCGGAAGTGAACGAAAGCGCCATGAATTGGGATCTCAGCAAAGCGAAGCATCTGCTGCTGTGGTGTAACGGACCCTGGTGCGACCAGTCGCCGCGTGCCATTCGCGCCTTGATCAAGCTTGGCTACCCGGAAAGCAAGCTCAGTTATTACCGCGGTGGCATGCAGGACTGGCTGGTGCTGGGGCTGACTGTGGTCGTTCCGGGCACGGAACCGGCAACACCGGCGCCTGCCGCCAAATAACCTTACTGTTAAAGAAGGGGGCCTTCGCCCCCTTCTATCAGTACATTTCTATCGGGTCCACGTCCAGCGACCAGCGCACCTTGCGTCCGAGTTTCTCGGCTTCGAGCTGCCGCAGCCAGACATTCAGAAAATCATGCAACGCTTTGCGCGCGCTGGCCTGCACCAGCAGCTGCGCGCGATAACGTCCGGCGCGCCGTTCCATGGGTGATGGCACCGGGTCCATGAGTTGCACGGTTTCAGCCTCCGCCAGCGCATCGGCATGGCCATGCGCGGCGCGCAGGAAGGCGAGCGCTGCATCCGGCTTGGGTGACTCGGCGCGCAACAGCGCTAAATGCGTAAACGGCGGATATTTTGCCGACTCCCGTTCGGCAAGCGCGTACTTCCCAAATTCGCCATAGTCATGACTGACCAGTGTCGCGAATGCCGGGTTGTCCGGATGATGCGTCTGGATCAGCACCTCTCCCGGCTTGTCGGCACGGCCAGCACGGCCGGCGACCTGCACCAGTTGCTGCACCAGCCGCTCTTCACTGCGGAAATCTGCGCTGTACAAACTCTGGTCGGCATTCAGCACGCCGACCAGGGTCAGATTCGGAAAGTCGTGGCCCTTGGCGAGCATTTGCGTACCGACCAGAATATCAGCCTCACCGGCGTGTACGCGCCTTAGTTTTTCTTCGAGTGAGCCCTTGCGGCGCGTGCTGTCGCGGTCGATACGCTCAATACGCGCCTGCGGAAACAGCCGCACGAGCGCCGCCTCGATGCGCTCGGTCCCTTCGCCAATACCGTGCAGATTGCCACTCGCACATGCCGGACAAATCGCAGGCAGCTGCGCTTCGGCACCGCAATGATGACAGCGCAGCCTGTGACTGCGTTGATGGATGGTGAGACGCGCATCGCAACGCTTGCAGGGCGCCAGCCAGCCACAGTCGTGGCACATGAGCACCGGCGCGAAACCGCGCCGGTTGAGAAACAGCAGACTTTGCTCCTCGCGCCGTAGCCGCGTTTTCAGCGCTTCGATAAGTGGCGGCGAGAGACCTTCATTCAGTTTGAGACGCCTCAAATCGAGCAGCGTAACCTGCGGCGGTCGCGCGACGCCGGTACGCTCCGGCAAACTCAGCAGCTGGTAGCGCCCCTGTTGCGCGTTGTGCAGGCTCTCCAGCGCGGGCGTGGCCGAACCGAGCAATACCGGCACATCTTCGAGGCGGGCGCGCTTGATGGCCACGTCGCGCGCGTGATAGCGGAATCCATCCTGCTGTTTGAATGAGACGTCGTGCTCCTCATCGATAATTATCAGCGCCAGTTTCGGCATGGGCGTATACACCGCCGAGCGCGTGCCGATGACAACCGCAGCCTGTCCCATGCGCGCCATCTGCCAGGCGCACAGGCGTTCGTTGTCGCTCAGACCCGAATGCATGACGGCCACCGGCGCATTCAATCGCCCCTCGAAGCGCGTGACGAGCTGGGGCGTGAGCCCGATCTCCGGAACCAGCACCAGCACCTGACCGCCGCGCGAAATCACCTCTTCGATGGCACGCAAGTAGACTTCGGTCTTGCCGCTGCCGGTGACGCCAAGCAATAACAGGCACTGAAATTTTCCCGCTGCGTCTTGAATCGCTGCGCCGGCCTCTTCTTGCGCGGTTGTGAGTTGTGGCGCGATATGTTGCCCGGCTGGCCTGGAGGGCA